>Ga0137308_100084_pt1 | contig 164795 bp, 145 predicted proteins | sample Inofrocosms_June_FD_97181 | JGI IMG/M metagenome (GOLD analysis project Ga0137308, IMG submission 97181) | Mouse cecal microbial communities from Vienna, Austria - N-Acetylneuraminic and N-Acetylglucosamine D2O microcosms_June | ecosystem: Host-associated > Mammals > Digestive system > Large... | reverse complement strand
TTCTCTAGCAATATACATTGCTTTACTTTAGAATTTTCAGGGTTGTTTTACTGTTCAGTTATCAAGGTTCTGGACTGGCAACTAATGCCTGTCCTTTGTTATACACTAACATTCGTTATTATACTTCTTTTGTAACATCTTGTCAACACTTTTTTTTATTTTATTATAATTTTTATGTTTAAGATGTACAACGGAGAAAGAGGGATTTGAACCCTCGCGCCGCGCAAACGACCTACACCCTTAGCAGGGGCGCCTCTTCAGCCTCTTGAGTATTTCTCCAGTATTTGGCACTATTGCCGCCGAACAAAGACTATTCTAACAATATTATTGCATCTTGTCAATCTTTTTTTTCATTTTTTTTAATTTTTTTTCAAATAGCCTCTAAATAAGCAAATTTACCTATCCAGACTGGCATTTTAAATTAAAAGTATATCTATATTATACACTATGTACTCCATTTGATACATCATTATACAAATTATTTTTTTTATTATCTATTACTACTATTACAGGAAATTTTTCAACTTCAAGTTTTCTTATTGCTTCTGTTCCTAAATCATCATACGCAATAACTTCTGCTTTCTTTATACATTTAGATAATAATGCACCGGCACCTCCTATTGCAGCAAAATATACAGCATTATTTTTATTCATAGATTCTATTACCTCTTCTGAACGTTTCCCTTTTCCAATCATACCTTTTAATCCATTTTCCAATAAAAGAGGTGTATATTTATCCATTCTGCTGCTTGTAGTAGGACCTGCTGAACCAATAACCTGTCCTTCTCTTGCTGGTGATGGACCTAAATAGTAAATAATATTATTTTCTAGTTCAAATGGTATTTCATTCCCTTGTATCAGTGATTCATATAATCTTTTATGAGCAGCATCCCTTGCAGTATATATAGTTCCAGTTATATATACATAATCTCCTACAGATAATTCTTCCACTACTTTATCTGATATAGGAGCTGTTATATATTTCTCCATTATAAAACCTCCTAATTACTATATAATCCTTGTTTTATGCCTGTTTACATGACAGCACATATTCACTGCCACTGGAAGACCTGCTATATGTGTTGGGTACACTTCAATATTAACACCAAGTGCAGTTGTACTTCCTCCAAGACCACCAGGTCCTATTCCAAGCTGGTTTATCTTTTCAAGCATCTCATCTTCAAGCTGGCTTACATAACTAATACTATTGCGTAAATTAATATCCCTTATAAGTGCTTTCTTTGCAAGCAGGGCACACTTTTCAAATGTACCACCAATACCAACCCCTATAACAACTGGCGGGCATGCATTAGGTCCTGCTAGTTTAACTGTTTCTATAATTACATTTTTCACACCCTCTATCCCATCAGATGGTTTTAACATATAAACCCTGCTCATATTTTCACTTCCAAAACCTTTTGGTGCAACTGTAATTTTAACCTTATCACCAGGTACAATTTCATAATGTATTATACCTGGTGTATTATCATTTGTATTTTCACGTATTATAGGGTCACTCACCACTGATTTTCTTAAATACCCTTCATCATAACCCTGTCTTATCCCTTCATTAACTGCATCTTCTATTGCACATCCTTCTATATGTACATCCTGGCCTATTTCTAAAAATACTACAGCCATGCCAGTATCCTGGCAGACTGGAATATTTTCATTTTCAGCAATATCCATATTCTTCTTCAACTGTTCAAGTATTTTCTTTCCTGTCTGCCCCTTCTCGGCAGATGCAGCCTCTATAATACTGCCTTTTATATCATCAGAAAGCATATAGTTTGCTTCTATACACATTTCTTTAATATTTTTTGTAATTATATCTGCCAGAACATTTCTCATTCTTTCTCCTCCCCAGGTTCTGCATCTTCTTCTGGAATTGTATCACGCACTCTTGTCATACTTGCAACAACAATATCTTTCTTTGCAGAATCCATGTCAATAAGCTTTACACCAGATGTTATACGTCCAAGAATTGAAACTTCCTTTACCATAAGTTGTATAATTATTCCTTCAGTATTTATAATCATTACTTCATTTTCTTCATTTATTGCTTTCGCTGCAACAACATTACCAGTTTTTTCAGTAATTTTATAACATTTAATTCCTTTGCCTCCACGGTGTTGTACAGGAAATTCATCTATTCTGGTACGTTTGCCCATTCCAAATTCAGACACAAAAAGCAAATAATCACCCTGGGTATTTAACTGCATTGCAACTATTTCATCATCATATGACAAGTTCATGCCTATTACACCCATTGATGTCCTGCCTGTAGCCCTTACATCTTTCTCATTAAACCTTATACACTGGCCATGTTTAGTTACCATAATTATATCCATTGAATCATTAGTAACTTTTACTTCTATAAGTTCATCATCATCCCTCAAATTTATTGCCTGTAGACCAGACTTCCTTATATTTTTATATTCACTTATAAGTGTCTTTTTGACTAATCCTTTCTTTGTTGCTGTAAACAAATATGTTTCATCATCAAATTCACTCATTGTAATCATTGCAGTAATTCTTTCTCCTGGCATAAGCTGGATAAGGTTAATTATAGCTGTCCCACGTGCTGTTCTGCCACTTTCAGGTATCTCATAAGCTTTTAGCCTATAAGAACGTCCAGTATTAGTAAAGAACATAATTTCATGGTGTGTAGTAGTCATAACCATATGTTCAATATAATCATCATCTATAGTCTGCATACCTTTTATGCCTTTTCCTCCACGGTGCTGGCTTTTAAAATTATCAACTGACATACGCTTAATATAACCAAGCTTTGTCATAGTAATAATTGTATTTTGTTTTGTTACAAGGTCTTCAATAGATATATCATATTCATCATAACCTATAGATGTCCTTCTTTCATCACCATACTTATCACGTATTTCAGTAATTTCTTTCTTAATAACATCAAGAAGGACATTACGGTCTGAAAGTATTCTATTATATTCAGCTATTTTCTTCTGGAGTTCTGCATATTCACTTTCAATTTTTTCTCTTTCAAGTCCTGTCAATGCACGTAGACGCATATCAACTATTGCCTGTGCCTGTGCGTCAGTTAAAGAAAACCTTTCAATAAGCTTTTCCTTTGCTTGTGTTGTATTTTTAGAAGAACGTATAATTGAAATAACTTCATCAATATTATCAAGTGCAACTAACAGGCCTTCTAAAATATGTGCCCTTTCTTCTGCTTTATTAAGCTCATATTTTATACGGCGTGTCACTACTTCCTCCTGGTGTTTAAGATAAAACTTAAGCATCTGGAGTATATTCATAACAACAGGTTCCTGGTTAACAAGTGCAAGCATAATCACACCAAATGTATCCTGGAGCTGTGTATGCTTATACAGCTGGTTAAGAACAATATTAGGGTTTACATCCCTTCTAAGTTCAATACATATCCTCATTCCTTCCCTGTTTGTTTCATCACGCAAGTCAGTGATTCCATCAATTTTCTTATCACTGTGGAGCTCTGAAATCTTTTCAATAAGCTTAGCCTTATTAACCATATATGGAAGTTCAGTAACAACTATCCTGTTTTTGCCATTATCCATTGGTTCAATACTAGTTACTGCACGTACACGTATTTTACCCCTGCCTGTCCTGTATGCTTCTTCTATGCCCCTTGTACCAAGTATCTGTGCACCTGTTGGAAAATCAGGTCCTTTTATTATACTGCACACTTCTTCCATAGTTGTATCTATATTTTCCTGTGTATTTTCAATAATCCTTACCACACCATCTATAACCTCCCTGAGATTGTGTGGAGGAATATTTGTAGCCATTCCCACTGCAATACCAGAAGTCCCATTTACAAGAAGGTTAGGAAATCTTGATGGAAGGACTACAGGCTCCTTTTCTGTTTCATCAAAGTTGGGAAGAAAATCTACAGTGTCCTTATTTATATCAGCAAGCATTTCCATGGAGATTTTACTAAGTCTTGCTTCTGTGTAACGCATAGCAGCTGCACCATCACCATCCATAGAACCAAAATTACCATGCCCATCTACAAGAGGATAACGTGTTGACCATTCCTGGGCAAGATTTACCAGTGCACCATAAATAGAACTATCACCATGTGGATGGTATTTACCCATTGTATCACCCACAATACGTGCACATTTACGGTGTGGCTTATCAGGTCCATTATTAAGTTCAATCATTGCATACATAATACGCCTTTGTACAGGCTTAAGACCATCCCTTACATCAGGAAGAGCTCTTGAAGCTATAACAGACATAGCATAATCTATGTATGATTCTTCCATAGTCTTTTTTAAATCAACTTCACTGATTTTGTCAAATATATTTTCGTCCATATTATTCCCCCATGCCTCATTTATCTGGCACACTAATAATGATATCTTAAACTGCCTCCTGCAGCCTTAGATTCATTTTCCAGTCTATCTTAATTCCATAATACATATTCTGTATTATTATATATCCAGATTTTTTACAAACTTTGCGTTAGCTTCAATAAATTCACGCCTTGGCTCCACCTTATCACCCATAAGCGTATTAAACACTACATCTATCTCCGTTTCAGAATTCCTGTCTACATTTACACGCAGAAGTATCCTTTTCTCAGGGTCCATAGTAGTTTCCCACAACTGGTCAGCATCCATCTCTCCAAGTCCTTTATAACGCTGTATTTTATTATTACTATCACGTCCAATTTCTGTAAGTATCTGGTTTAATTCACTATCATCATAAGCATACCTTACTGTATTATTTTTTTCAATTTTATATAATGGAGGCTGCGCAAGATAAACATGCCCCTGGCGTATAAGCTCAGGCATAAATCTATATAAAAATGTAAGCATCAGCGTAGCTATATGTGCTCCATCTACATCAGCATCAGTCATAATAACAATCTTATTATAACGTAGTTTAGATATATCAAAATCATCACCAATACCTGTACCAAAAGCAGTAATCATAGCCTTTATCTCATTATTTACAAGAATTTTGTCAAGACGTGATTTCTCTACATTCAGAATTTTGCCCCTTAGAGGAAGTATTGCCTGTGTTGCCCTGTTTCTTGCTGTCTTGGCACTCCCTCCTGCAGAATCACCTTCAACTATATATATCTCACAATTCTTAGGGTCTTTATCACTACAATCTGCAAGTTTACCTGGAAGTGCTGTTCTGTCAAGCGCAGTTTTACGTCTTGTAAGGTCTCTTGCTTTACGTGCAGCATCCCTTGCACGCTGTGCAAGTATAGCCTTGTCACAAATCACCCTTGCTATGCCAGGGTTCTGCTCAAGAAAATAAGTCATCTGTTCCGTTACTACAGAATCAACAGCACTTCTTGCCTCACTATTGCCAAGTTTCTGCTTTGTCTGGCCCTCAAACTGCGGTTCACTTATCTTTATGCTTATAATAGCAGCAATCCCTTCCCTTATATCTTCACCTGAAAGGTTAGGCTCATTTTCTTTTAAAAGTTTATTCTTTCTTGCATAGTCATTAAAAGTTTTTGTAAGTGCATTTTTAAAACCAGCAAGATGTGTACCACCTTCAGGAGTTATAATATTATTAACAAAACTGTAAGTGCTGTCTTGATAGGAATCATTATGCTGCATTGCAACTTCTACATAAATATCATTTCTCTGGCCTTCACAATAAATAACCTCTTCATACAAAGGATTTTGGCTCTTATTAAGATATTCAACGTATTCCTTAATCCCACCTTCGTAATGGAAAGTACGTATTTTAGGCTTTTCCTGTCTTTTATCAACAAGAGTTATCTTAAGTCCTTTTGTAAGAAAAGCTATTTCCCGTAAACGTTCCCTTAAAATTTCAAAATCAAATACTGTTTCCTCAAAAATCTCTTTATCTGGCAAAAATACTACTTCAGTTCCTGTTTTTGTAGTTTCACCTGTTTCTTTAAGCGGATACATTACCTTTCCACGTTCATACCTCTGGTTATATTTCTTTCCATCCATATGCACTGTTACTTCAAGCCATTCAGAAAGTGCATTAACTACAGATGCACCTACTCCATGGAGACCTCCTGAGACCTTATATCCTCCGCCTCCAAATTTCCCACCTGCATGAAGTATTGTAAATACCACCTCTACAGCAGACTTACCCGCTTTTTGGTTTATTCCTACAGGAATACCACGCCCATTGTCAACTACACAAATAGAATTACCCTCATTAATAATAACTTCTATCTCTGTACAATAACCTGCTAAAGCTTCATCTACAGAATTATCTACAATTTCATACACAAGATGATGAAGTCCACGGGAGGAAGTACTTCCAATATACATGCCTGGCCTTTTACGTACTGCTTCCAGTCCTTTAAGAATTTGTATCTGGTCAGCTCCATATCCGCCATTAACTTCTGTTCCCATAATTACCTCTCATTTCCCGCACGCCTTTACAAAATACAAGCCTGGACGTGCGTATGCAAGCCTGTATTATTTTTCAAGAATAACAGTACCATCTGATATACAGAAAACTTTATCTAAAGAAATCCTCCCATCAATAAATTCTTCCAAACCTGTACATGTTATTATTGTTTGTATATTATTAATGTTGTCTAATAAATAGTTTTGCCTGTTTCTATCCAGTTCAGACAATACATCATCTAATAAAAGTACAGGTGTATCATTTGTCACTTCTTTTACAAGTTCTATTTCTGCCAGTTTCAAAGCTAACGCACAAGTCCTCTGTTGTCCCTGTGACCCATATTTCCTGATATCTATGTTTTTATTAAGAAAACATAAATCATCCCTATGAGGACCTACACTTGTAGATAAAAAGTGTAAATCTTTTTCCCTTGCCTTTTTTAAATTATGTGAATAATAATCTGTTGTAACATCAGGCTCATATACCAGTTCCAGATGTTCCCTGTTTCCTGTAAGGTTTTCACTTACCCTCATTGCAATGCCTGACAGTTTTTCTATAAACTTTTCCCGGGAAGAAATGATTTTTGAACCATATTCAACAAGTTTATCATCCCAGACATCCAATGTTTTTGACAGTGATGGTGTAGAATAAATCTGTTTTAATAGTTTATTTCTCTGCATAAGGGCTTTATTATATTCTCCTAGCTCATACAAATAAACTTTATCTAATTGTGACAGCTCAAGGTTAATAAACCTTCTTCTTTCTGATGGTCCGTTTTTCACTATTTTTAAATCTTCAGGTGAAAAAAATATAATATTTATAAGTCCAAGAAGTTCACTTGAGCGTTTTATAGGTATGCCATCAATCGCAATTCCTTTTGCTTTATTCTGGCGCAAATGTATATCAATTTTATGGGGAACTGCCTTTTTGCTAATAGACATACGGATATGTGCCTCGTTATTTCCAAGCTTTATAAGTTCTTTATCCTTACATCCTTTATGTGATTTAGTTGTACCACATACAAAAATTGCTTCAAGAATATTTGTTTTACCTTGGGCATTATCACCATAAAGTATATTTGTATGGCTATGAAATTCTAATTTGGCACTGTTATAATTCCTGAAACTGCCAACTTCAATAGAATTAATTTCCATAAATTCTATTCTCCTGTAACAGAAACCTTCTGTCCATTATATTCAAAAACATCACCCGGGTAAAGTTTCCTGCCTCTTCTTGTATCTGTTTCACCATTAACTTCCACTTTCCCATCTTGGACTAATATTTTAGCTTCAATACCTGATGAAACAAGACCAGACAGCTTTAACGCCTGTCCCAGTTTTATATAACTGTCATGGATTTGTATAGTTTTCATAAATAATAACCTCCATAATTATTTATACATTAAAATTAACAGGAAGTATCAGATAAATATAAGTTTCATCTTTATCCCTTATAAAACATGGTGCTTTAGGATTTATCATATACATAGTAATTTCTTCCTCATCAATTACCCTTAATGCATCTATAAGGAACCTTGGGTTAAAACCGATAAGTATATCTTTTCCTTCTTTTGTTGCATCAATTTCCTCATCCATTGAACCTATTGAAGAATTCATTGCAAACCCTATGCTGTTATCCTTTACATCAATTATTACAGGTTTTTTCTCTGATTCTTTAATTAATAATGTTGTCCTGTCTATACAATCAAGCATTTCCCTTTTATTTACTGTTACTTTTGTTTCATAATCACTTGAAAGCATTTTATCAATTTTATAATATTCTCCTTCTATAAGCCTAGACAAAACAATAGTATTATCAAATTCAAAAAGGACATGTTTATCTGTAAAGAATATATTTACTTCATCATCTCTTCCACCTGTCAGTATTTTAACAATTTCATTTAATGTCTTACCTGGGATAATAACACTTACATTCCCATATGTTTCTTTAAGTATAACATTTCTTATAGAGATACGGTGTCCGTCAAGAGAGACAACTTTTAACCCTGAACCATGTATTTCAAAGAGTTCTCCTGTCATAACTTTTGTATTTTCATTATCAGAAATAGAAAATACTGTCTGTCTTATTATTTCTTTTAATGTAAATTGCGATATAACAATTTTGTTTTCCTTATATATCTGTGGAAGAAATGGAAACTCTTCTGCAGATTTAGCTGGAATATTAAATTTAGCTTTGCCACAGCTTATATTCATTATATAATTTTTATTTATATTAATATTTACTTTTTCAGAAGGAAGTTTACGTATAATTTCTGAAAAAACTTTGGCATTGACAGCAACTGCACCTTCTTCAGTTATTTCACCTTCAATAATTGTTTCAATTCCTATTTCAAGGTCATTAGCTATAAGTTTAATTATATTTTCTTTTACTTCAATTACAATGCAATCAAGTATTTCCATTGTAGACTTGCTGGGTACTGCTTTTAAAACAATATTTATTCCTTCAAGCAGTTTTGATTTGTCACATATTATATTCATTGTGTATAACTCCTTTCAAGTGTCTTTGGTAAAAATAATATAAAAAAATATAAAAGATTACAGTAGCAGCCGTAGTAGGGGCTGTTGAAAAGTTGAAAAGTGCCTTAAGCCTTAGGAACCAGTTAAAAACACGGATTTAATAACACACTTTATAACTTTCTGAAAACTGTTGAAAAGTCTGTATTTATAAACATTGTAAATTTATTCCAAATTACGGGAAAAGAGTTTTTTCCTCAAAAAATGTTTATTTGTTTATTATAAATTAACATTATTGTGGATTTATTTTTTTATTAAGAACATCGATTGTCTTTTTTAGTTCTTCATTATTATCCCCATTTTTAAGTTTCTTCTCTATTAATTCAATGCTATGAAGAATAGTTGAGTGGTGTCTGTTGCCAAGTTTGCTGCCTATTTCTGCGAGAGCATTTCCTGTAAGTTCACGGCATAAATACATACATATATGGCGTGGAAAAACAATATTGGAATTACGTTTGGATGATAATAAATCTTTTACAGTAATTCCAAAATGGTCTGCCACAGTTTCAGCAATATACTCAACAGTAATTTCTCTTTTCATATTAGGGTTAATCATATCTGCAAGTGCTTCTTTGGCAAGCTCCATTGTAATTTCTTTATCACATAAATTAGAGAATGAAATTACTTTATTTATTGCACCTTGTAGTTCCCTTATGTTAGAAACAATATTGCTTGCAATATAATCCAGTATATTATCATCCAGTATTATATTTTCTTCTGATAATTTTTTGCGTAATATTGCCATACGTGTTTCATATGTTGGAGGTTTTACATCTACTGTAAGCCCCATTTCAAAACGTGAACGCAGCCTTTCTTCAAGCATAGTCATAGTTGAAGGATGTTTATCACTAGAAATGATTATCTGCTTTTGTGATTCATACAAATGGTTAAATGTATGAAAAAATTCAAGCTGTGTTGATTCTTTTCCTATAATAAATTGTATATCATCTATTAAAAGTACATCAACATTTCTATATTTATTACGGAATTCCTGACGTGCTGTTGAATGTTCATTCTTGCTGTCACGTACTGCATCTACAATTTCATTTGTAAATGTTTCACTTGTTACATATATAACTTTTTTACTTTTGTCATTTTCAAGTATGTAGTTTGCAATAGCATGCATAAGATGCGTTTTGCCAAGTCCTGGACCGCCATATATAAACAACGGGTTATATGTATCTCCTGGTTCTTCTGCTACTTTAAGGGATGCAGCATGTGCATAGTCATTATTGTCACCTACAATAAATGTATCAAAAGTATAATTTGGATTAATAGATGGATTAAGGCGTACTTTTTTTAAATCCTTTTCATTAACCTGGTTATTATTTTGTGCATCTAAAGCAGTCAGTGAAAGATAGCAAATATCATAATGTATGCCAGTAATTTCTTCTATGGCTACTGACAGAAACCTGTTATATTTTTTTTCAATAAAAGATTTACTATTTCCAATATTAATATCATCTATTAATATTGTAAGAGTATTACCTTCTACTGAGTAGATACTTAATATTTTTATGAAAGTACGATACGAAACATCTGTAATATCGAAGCTGACCTTCATATGTTCTAGTATTTCTTCCCACCTCTGATACAGTTCGTTTTCCAAAGTATTATACCTCTCGTTTCCCAGTCTAAAAATATCTTAAAAGTAAATAAAAGCCTGTAATAGGCGAAAGTAGCACATCATATACATATTTTATATCAAATGATAGGAAAATACAAGTTAAATAGTTAATAAGAATGGATAATGTGGATAAAATATTGTGGATAAGCCGGAAAATGTAGAAATAAACAAAATTAAGTACTTATCAACATTAAATCCACAAAAATTGTGGATAACTTCTTTACTGCGAAAAAGTGCAAAAAATATCGTAATTATGCTAGAAAAGTGGATAATGTGGATAACTTTGTGGATAACTGTAGAAAGTTATAAAAATAATAAAAAAGTTATCAACAATTTGTGCACAATTTGTTTATAACTTCATTACAAACACTGATATGTCTACAAAAGTAGATACTTATAAACATTAAATCCCATAAAGATTCATGTATTATAAGAATTTTGTGGATTTTTGAAAAGTGAATATTATGGATAAAAAAAATCAGATTAATTTCTTCCTATTTTATGTATAGTTTTACAAATTAACAATTGTTGATATAATAATATCCACAATTTAGATATGTTGATATTATTGTTGATAATATATGTATATATTATTCAGATTATTTTTGGATTTATTTAAAAAAGTTTTCCTTTTTAGGCAATAATATACTTGACGAAATCAGTTTTTGCTAATATAATATGAGATACACGTGATTTTGCGTATTTGAAAAATTAAAGGAGGTGTTTTAGAATGAAGATGACATTCCAGCCTAAGAAGAAATCCAGAAAGAGGGTTCATGGATTTAGAAAGAGAATGCATACAGCTAATGGCAGAAAAGTATTATCAAACAGGAGAGCAAAAGGAAGACATAAGTTATCCGCATAGGTCGCAGTTATGTGGCCTTTTCTTCTATAGTAAAGTTTTGCTTTAGCAATAGAGGGATTATAGTGTTTATATCAATTAAAAAAAATTATAGTTTTTTGAATGTGTATCACAATGGTAAGTCCTATGCTAATAAGTATCTGGTTATGTATATATTGGAGAACCAGCTGCTGGTGAATAGATTTGGAATTACTGTAAGCAAGAAAGTTGGAAATAGTGTTATAAGGCATAGAGTAACCAGATTAATAAGAGAAAGTATCAGATTGAATGAAGAACAGTTTGCCATGGGTTATGACATTGTTATAGTGGCTAGGAATACAGCTAAAGATAAGAAATACCAAGATATTGAAAGCGCACTTCTGCATTTAGGCAGAATCCATAAGATAGTAAAGAGATAAGGTAGTTATGAAAAAAACTGTGATATTAGTTATAAATTTATATCAGAAATTTTTATCTCCCTTAAAAGGAAGACCTACGTGTATTTATACACCTACTTGTTCCCAATATGCAATAGAAGCATTGGAGAAGTATGGTTTTTTCAAGGGGAGTTTTTTAGCTGTAAAGCGTATTTTAAGATGTCACCCTTTTGCCAAAGGCGGTTATGACCCAGTGCCATAACTGTTACTTTTGGATGGTGCAGGAGGACTTTAAGTTATGAATGTGATTTTGACAGCATACCAAGGTGCAATATTGGGACCAATTGCGAAATTGCTTGGATATATTTTAGAGGCATTATATTCACTTTTATCAAATTTTGGAATTGAGAATACAGGTATATGTATTATACTTTTTACTTTTATAGTAAATGCATTAATGCTTCCAATGCAGATTAAACAGCAGAAATTTTCAAAAATGTCTGCTATTATGAATCCTGAAATACAGGAAATACAGAAGAAATATAAAAATAAGAAAGACCAGGCATCACAACAGAAGATGTCATTAGAAACCCAGGCTGTTTACCAGAAATATGGTGTCAGCCCTGCAAGTGGCTGTCTGCCAATGTTAATAACTTTTCCAATTTTATTTGCGTTGTACCGTGTTATTTATAATATTCCTGCATATGTACCACAGGTGTATGATATTTATAATGAACTGGCAGAAAAGATACAGGCAGCTGGTGTTACAGTTGAAGACCTTTCTAATATGGTTACAGCTAAGACATATGTTATTACTGATGCAGTCCAGGCGGCTAAAGAAAGTGATAAAATAGGTTATTTTGTGGATGTACTTGGACAGTTTAATACATCTGCATGGGATTTGCTTGTAGATAAATGTCCTGCTTTAGAAAGTATAATTATGTCTGTAGCAGATGAATCAAGGCACATTAATTCATTTTTAGGTTTAAATATTGCTGATACTCCTGGAATTAAAAGCATAAGTATTATTATACCTATACTTTCTGTTATAACCCAGATTTTAAGTATGAAAATAAGCATGGCAGGTAATTCACAGACTATGGACCCTAATAACCCTACAATGGCATCAATGAAAATGATGAATAATGTAATGCCTTTTATATCTGGTCTTATGTGTTTTATGTTCCCTATAGGTGTTGGTATATACTGGGTTGCAGGTAATGTGTTCAGGATTTTCCAGTCATTAGGAATAAATGTTTATTTTAACCGTATGGATATGGATGCAGAAATTGAAAAGAATGTAGAAAAAGCGAAAAAACGTTATGAAAAAATGGGTATTGACCCTAGTGTTGCAATGCAGGAAATTGCTAAGAAAAGGACAAGCACAATTAGTACAAATGTGGATGACAGTAAAAAAACAGAAAGTGGATTTAGTAAGAATGTTAATAGCGTAAAAAATAGTAAAAGTAATTATAAAACAAATAAAAATAATAAATATAAAGAAGGAAGTATTGCTTCATATGCAAATATGATGGCAAGGGATTCAAATGATAAGAAATAAGTGGAAAAAGATTAGATATTTTGTTTTTGGAAGGCAGAATGGAGGAGATTATGTCTGAGTGGAAGGAATTTACAGCAAAAACAGTTGATGAAGCTTTAACTAATGCACTAGTCCAGCTTGAAACCACAAGTGATAAAGTTGAATATGAAGTTATAGAAAAGGAAAGTACAGGGATACTTGGGCTTTTCAGTAAACCTGCAAAAATACGTGTAAAAGTAAAATTTGATATAAAGGATACTGCCACCAGTTTTTTAAATAAAGTTTTTGATGCAATGGATATTAAGGTAAATATCCAGTTGGATTATGATGAAATAGAGAACCAGATGAATGTAGACCTTAGTGGCAGCGAAATGGGTATTCTTATAGGTAAAAGAGGTATAACACTTGATTCGTTACAGTATCTTTTAAGTCTTGTAATTAATAAAAATACAGATAACTATATTAAAGTTAAGATTGATACAGAGAATTACCGTGAAAGAAGAAAAGAAACACTTGAAAATCTTGCAAGAAATCTTGCACATAAAGTTAAGAGGATACACCGTCCAGTTTATCTTGAGCCTATGAATCCTTATGAGAGAAGGATTATACATTCTGCTTTACAGAAGGACAAGTATGTTGAAACACATAGTGAAGGGGAAGAACCATACCGTAAAGTGGTTATTACTTTAAAGCCTGGCGTTGAGACAGGATATGAGCGCAGGGGAAGATATTCATATGGCAATAATAAGCCATATAATGGAAAAGGAAATTACCGTAAAAGAAATAATGATTATTATAATAAGAGAAATTATAATAACAGGAATGAAGAGAATTCAAATGTTGAATTATATAAAGCGACAGTTACAGAAGAGAGTGAATAATGGAAAGGGGCTGGTTACAGTCCCTTTTTGGTACTTATAATATTTTTTTATATAAGTATAAAAAAGTATTTTTATTATTATTTGGACCGCATAGGCGGCATGGGGGTTATTATGCAGGATAATAATACTATTGCAGGAATTGCAAGTGGAATGGGTGGCGGAATTGGAATAATACGTGTGAGTGGAAATAAAGCTTTAGAAATAACTGGGAAGATTTTCCGGACTAAAAAGTATGTTGATAAAAAAAATGGAAAAGTGTCAGAGAACCTTTTGTGGAATTCAGATTATTTTATAAAAAAGAAATCACATACTATAAGTTATGGTTATATAGTAGATGAATATAGTATTATAGATGAAGTTATAGTATTATTAATGAAATCACCAAATAGTTATACAAAAGAAGATGTAATTGAAATTGATTCACATGGAGGTTCTTTTGTAGTCCAGAAAATATTAGAATTATTATTGGAAAATGGTGCAAAACTTGCTACTCCTGGAGAATTTACAAAAAGAGCATTTTTAAATGGAAGAATTGATTTATCACAAGCTGAAGCTGTTATGAAAATAATATCTTCAGAAAATGAATTTGCTTTAAATAGTGCAGTTAAACAGCTTGAGGGAAGTGTGTCAGGTTATATTGAAGAAATAAGACAGGAAATACTTCATAACCTAGGATTGATTGAAGCGGCACTCGATGACCCTGAGCATTATGACTTAGATTTATATAGAAATGATATTTTAAGAGATGTGGAAGATGAGATAAATAAATTAACAGGGCTTATTGGACGTTTTGATGATGGAAGGATGAAGTCAGAGGGAATTAATACAGTAATAGTTGGAAAGCCAAATGCTGGCAAATCTTCTCTAATGAATCTTCTGTTAGATGAAGAAAGGGCAATAGTTACAGATATAGCAGGAACTACCAGGGATATAATAGAAGAGAAAGTGTATATGGGCAGTATTATCTTGAATTTAGTTGATACTGCCGGAATTCGTGAAACTAATGATTTAGTTGAAAATATAGGAGTTGGAAAGGCAATTAATTATCTTGAATATTCAGATTTTGTAATTTATGTTGCAGATTCAAGTGTACCTATGGATGAGTCAGATAACCAGATAATAGGGCTGCTTAAAAATAAAACAGGTGTTGTTTTGCTTAATAAATCTGACCTTGATGTAAAATTAACAGAAGAAGAGATAAAAGAAAGACTTGGATGGGAATGTATTGAATTTTCAAATAAAACAAAATCCGGGCTTGAACAATTAAGTAAGTATATTAAAAATTCATTTTTACATGGAGAAATTTCGTTTAATGACCAGGTATATTTAACTAATATACGCCATAAAGAAGCTGTAAAATATTCACTGGAAAGTCTTATGAAAGCAAAAGATACTATTAATGCTGGTTTACCGGAAGATTTTGTTACTATTGATATGATGGATGCATATAAAGAACTTGGATTAATAAATGGAGAAACAGCTTCAGAAGATTTGGTAAATAAGATATTTAATGATTTTTGTATGGGAAAATAAGATAAAATGTCTCAATGAGGCTGATGCGTAAGTGGACAAGTAGAAAAGTGCATATATGTATTTGCGGATTGCAGATATCCGTTTTGATATGGAGGTTAAAGATATGTCTTATACATACGAAGAATATGATGTTGTTGTTATTGGCGCAGGACATGCAGGTTGTGAAGCAGCGCTTGCATCTGCAAGGCTTGGTTTAAAAACATTAATTTTTACTGTTAGTATTGACAGTATTGCAATGATGCCGTGTAATCCTAATATTGGTGGAAGTTCAAAAGGACATCTTGTGCGTGAAGTAGATGCGCTGGGTGGTGAGATGGGAAAAAATATTGACAAGACTTTTATACAGACGAAAATGCTTAATATGTCAAAAGGTCCAGCAGTACACTCACTTAGGGCACAGGCGGATAAAAAAGATTATAGCAGGGCAATGCGGAATGTTTTAGAAAATACAGATAATCTTGTTATTAAACAAGGTGAAGTGTCTGAAGTATTAGTGGAAGATGGAAAAGTTACAGGTGTACGTACTGTTTCAGATGCAATTTATCCATGCCATGCAGCAATTATGTGTACAGGAACTTATCTTAATGCAAGATGTATATATGGTGATGTAAGCCAGTATACTGGACCAAATGGTCTTGCAGCAGCAAATAACCTGACAAACTGTCTTATAAAACTTGGAATAGATGTAAGGAGGTTTAAAACCGGAACACCAGCAAGAATAGATAAAAGGACTATTGACTTTTCAAAAATGTCAGAGCAAAAAGGTGACAATAAAATTGTACCATTTTCATTTACAAATACATCTGAAGAGCTTAAGCGGCAGCAGGTCTCATGCTGGCTTACTTATACTAATGATAAAACACATAAAATAATAATGGAAAATATAGACAGGTCACCTTTATATTCTGGAAATATTAAGGGCACAGGTCCGAGATACTGTCCTTCGATTGAAGATAAGGTAGTAAGATTTGCTGATAAAGAAAGACACCAGGTTTTTATTGAGCCAGAAGGAAATTATACAAATGAAATGTATGTAGGTGGGATGTCTAGTTCTCTGCCAGAAGATGTGCAGTATAAAATGTACCATTCTGTACCAGGTCTTGAAAATGCTACAATAGTAAGAAATGCATATGCTATAGAATATGACTGTATTAATCCTGTACAATTAAAAGCTACTCTTGAGTTTAAAAATATTAGTGGTTTTTATAGTGCAGGACAGTCAAATGGAAGTTCAGGGTATGAAGAAGCAGCAGCACAAGGAATAATAGCAGGAATTAATGCTGCTATGAAAATTCTTGGTAAAGAACCTGTAATATTGGACAGGTCACAAGCTTATATAGGGGTACTTATAGATGACCTTATAACAAAAGGTACAAATGAACCATACCGGATGATGACATCAAGAGCAGAGTACAGGCTTCTTTTAAGACAGGACAATGCAGATTTACGGCTTACAGGAATTGGATATAAAATAGGACTTATTGATAATGAAAGATATAATAAACTTATAGAAAAAGAAAAGCTTATAGAAAGTGAAATAGAAAGAATTAAAAGTGTGAATATAGGTGCAAGGGAAGATGTACAAAGATTATTAGAAGAAAATGGAAGTACATTGTTGCAGTCTGGTGTAACTATGGCAGAATTAATAAAAAGACCAGAATTATCATATGAGAAACTTAAGCTTATAGATACAGACAGACCAGAACTTCCTGAAGATGTAACAGAACAAGTAAATATTGCTGTAAAATATGAAGGATACATTGAAAGACAATTAAGGCAGGTTGAACAGTTTAAAAAACTTGAAGACAAGAAAATTCCAGATAATATAAATTATGATGAGGTATATAGTTTAAGGATAGAAGCTTTACAAAAACTTAAAGAATTCCGGCCTGCATCAGTAGGACAGGCATCAAGAATATCTGGTGTATCTCCAGCTGATATATCTGTTTTACTTGTATATCTTGAAAAAAATTAGAAAATGAGGAAATTAGATTGAAAGAATTATTATATAATACTGCCTTAGAAACAGGAATAAATTTAACTGATATACAGCTTGAAAAATTCCAGATATATTATAATTTACTTATTGAAACAAATAAAGTAATGAATCTTACATCTATAACTGAAGAAAAAGATGTAGTATTAAAACATTTTATAGACAGTCTTGCAATAAAGAATTATATTGACATAAGCAATGGGAGAGTAATAGATATAGGTACAGGTGCAGGATTTCCAGGAATACCATTAGCAATTATATATAACGATACACAGTTTACATTAATGGATTCTTTAAATAAAAGAATAAACTTTATTAACACTGTAATGGAAGAGTGCAAGCTTTATAATATAGAAACAGTTCATAGCCGTGCGGAGGATTTAGGACATAATAATGTATACAGGGAAAAATATGATTATTGTGTTTCAAGGGCTGTTGCTGCTATACCTGTTTTATTAGAATATTGTATACCTTTTTTAAAAACTGGAGGAAAATTTATTTCTTATAAATCAGAAAAAGCAGAAGAGGAGATAAGCTTGTCTGGCAATGCACAAAAAAAGCTTGGATGCAGATTTGATAAATTATATAGTTTTGATTTACCAGGAACAGATATTTCAAGAAAATTTGTTGTTTTTGAAAAAATTAAAACTACAAATAGGGCTTATCCAAGACAAGCGGGAAAGCCCAAGAGAAGTTCTTTATAGATTAATGTTTTTTATAATCTAAATATAATAAAATTAATAAAATTGTTATGGAAGCCGGGCGTCTATAGTGCTATAATTAAATAAGTGAATTACTATATTAAATAAATGTTTCACGTGAAACATTTATTTTTTAAATTTTAAAATATGTTTCACGTGAAACATTGTGAAAGGATAAAAGATATGAGTAGAGTAATAGCAATATCTAATCAAAAAGGAGGCGTTGGAAAAACAACAACAGCCATTAATTTATCAGCATGTTTAGCTGAAAAGGGGAAAAATGTATTAGTTATTGATATGGATCCTCAAGGAAATACTACAAGCGGGCTTGGAATTAATAAGTTAAATCTTGAACATACAAGTTATCAAATTCTTTTGGAAGAAATAGGAATTAATGAAGCCATTACTCCATCAGTCGTCGAAAGATTATCAGTAGTTCCATCTGAAAGAGGTCTTGTAGGGGTAGAAGTTGAGCTTATTGGTAAAAGTAACAGAGAATATATTTTAAAGAAACAAGTAGATAAAATAAGAGAACAGTATGATTTTATTCTTATTGATTGTCCTCCTTCATTAAATACTCTTACTGTTAATGCTATGACGACTGCTGATACAGTATTAGTTCCTATCCAATGTGAATATTATGCACTTGAAGGTCTAAGTGAGCTTATGTATACAATAGAACTGGTTAAAAAGAGACTAAATCCAGATTTAGAAATAGAGGGTGTAGTATTTACAATGTATGATGCAAGGACTTGCCTATCTTTACAGGTAGTTGAGAATGTAAAAGACAACCTTCATCAAAATATTTATAAAAGTATTATACCAAGAAATGTAAGACTTGCAGAAGCACCAAGCCATGGACTGCCAATAAATATCTATGAGCCAAAGTCTTCAGGTGCAGAAGGTTACAGGGCACTAGCAGAAGAGGTTATTGAAAGGGGAAATGAATAAAAATGTCAAAGAGAGGATTGGGTAAAGGTCTTGATGCATTAATTCCTGAAACAGAGAAAAGTGCAAAAGATAATTCTTCTGTAAATAAAACGGAAACAGAAAAGGAAGTAGTTAAAGAAGTAATAAAAGAAATTGATACAATAGATATAAATAAAATAGAACCCAATGCTACACAGCCAAGAAAATTTTTTGATGAAGACTCTTTACAAGAGCTTGCTGAATCAATAAGGCAACATGGTCTTATTGAACCATTAATAGTACAAAAAAGTAAAGAAGACTTTTATAGTATAATTGCAGGTGAAAGAAGATGGAGGGCAGCAAGAATAGCAGGTCTGAAGGATATACCTGTAATAGTTAAAGAATATAATAGCCAGCAAATTATAGAAATTGCTTTGATTGAAAATTTACAGCGTGAAGACCTTAATCCTATTGAAGAAGCAGAAGCTTTTAACAGATTAATTGAAGAGTATAATCTTAAACAAGATGAAGTAGCCGAAAAAGTATCAAAAAGCAGGGTTACTATTACAAATTCATTGCGTCTTTTAAAACTTGATGAAAGAGTCAGGAATATGATAATAGAGGATAAAATAAAAAGTGGACATGCCAGGGCATTGCTTGCTATAGAAGATGTAGATGAACAATATAATGCTGCAGTAAAAATATTTGATGAGAAATTAAGCGTACGGGAAACTGAACGTTTAGTTAAGTTAATTAACAGCAAAGAAACTGCACCAAAAAAAGAAGAGAAAATTGAAACACAACAAGAAAAGCTTATATTTAAACAATATGAAGAGAAGCTTAAACTTGTAATGGGGACAAAAGTTAATATCAGTCATAAAAATGATGGGAAGGGAAAAATAGAAATAGAATATTATTCACCAGAAGAATTTGAAAGATTAATCGACATTATGTCTAATATTAATTAATATATTGAAAGGTTGGAGTAAGCATATATGGAATTATTTAACTTAATTGGTTTAGATATTGGATATGTGGTTATAGGAATGGCGGCAGTTATAATATTACTTTTTATATTATTAATTGTATCTATGGTAAAAAGCCACAATGTACGTGTCAGATATAACCAATTTATGAATGGGGAAGATGGTAAGAATCTTGAAAAGGCGATATTAGATAAGTTTTCTGCTATAGATACATTACAAGCAGAAGTATCTGATATAAATAGCAAAATAAATGCTATAAATACCCAGCTGGCAACTACTTACCAAAAAGTTGCACTTGTAAAATATGATGCATTTCAAGAGATTGGTGGAAAGTTAAGTTTTGTATTGGTTCTGCTTACAGCAGAAAATAATGGGTTTATACTAAATTCTATGCATAGTTCACGGGAAGGCTGTTATACTTATTCAAAAGAAGTAGTGAATGGTGAAACATTTGTTATATTATCAGAGGAGGAACAGCAGGCACTTAATGAAGCAAAACAGAATATTGGAATAATTAAAATGAAGGAAAGAAAAGAAGAGTAAAGAAAAACACCAGTAAAAATTATATAAATTTTTGCTGGTGTTTATTTTTATTACAGAGATTTTTTAATTGTTCTCAATTCTAGTCAGTGTATATAGAACCATAAAGAGGTTTTAAAGTATTAGAAATTGAATCAATATCATTATTTACTACATCTCCACCATTAAAATCTTTATGATAGTTTTTAACACTTTCATTTATTGATAACATTTTCTGGTCAAGAAATGATATAATGTTTGCACATTCGCGTAATTCTTCCCTTATTCCTTCAGGAGCTTTGCCCTCAAATTTATAATATATTTTATGTTCAAGACTTGCCCAGAAATCCATAGCGATTGTCCTGATTTGTATTTCTACTTTTGTATCAATAACATCATTAGATAAGAAGATAGGAACAGAAACAATCATATGGTAACTGGTATAGCCATTAGGTTTTGGATTGGCAATATAATCCTTTATTTTTAAGGTGGTTACATCATTCTGGTTAGTAATAGCATCTGCAATTCTGTATATATCAGATGTAAAAGTGCAAATAATCCTTATACCTGCAACATCATTAATATAACGTATAATATTTTCTACAGTAAGTTCTTTCTGTTTGATACGCATTTTTCTTGCAATACTTTGTGCTGACTTAAGACGGGAAGTAATGTGTTCTATTGGGTTATACTGGTGTGCAAGTTTAAACTCATTATTCAGAATTTCAAGTTTAGTTGAAAATTCTTTAAGCGCAGCATTGTATAAAAGAAGCGCTTTGTTCCACTCTTCTTCCTCATCATAGTACATTAACTGTTCCATTTTATCCCCCTTTGATAATTTGTACATTATCTAATTAAATCCATAAATACGGTTGAAAAATATATATCCCCATACAATTATTTTACGTCCTGTTTTACTAGAAAACTGCATAGGATATCCTAACTTTCTTCTTGTTATATTTTTATATACAGCCAAATTATTTTCTTTTAGATATTTCCAAAGGTTTTCTCTCTTTTTCAGATTTTCTGGAGAACCTTCGTTTACTAAAAGAGCAGAACTGACAATCATCATCATTGCCAGATATTTAATCATATAATTACGAAGTTTTTTATTTTTAATCTTTAAAGGATTATGACAGTCAATCATAAGTTTGGTTACTTTTATTTGCTGGTCAATACGTTTTGTCATAACAACTTCGTTGACAGACTGGTCACTTCTGCCTATATAGTAACGGTACAGGTTAGTATCCATATAATACATACACTTAACATATGGCAATGGTTTATATGCATAAATATTGTCTACGTAAAATGTGTGTTCTGGAAGTTTTAATTTGCAGTCCCTTAAAAGTTTTGTCCTGTATATAAGAGAATGCATAATAAGGTTCTGGCTCATACGGAAGTGTTTTACATTATTCCATGTAATAAATTTATCTTTAGGTATAGCACTATTATATGAAATAACTTTTTGTTTATTGATGCTTGGTTTTTCGTAAACATAATTACATATAAGCATATCAAGTGGTATTGAGTCAGTTACTACTTTACGTAAAAAATCCATTACTTTTAAAAGGCTGTCCTCATCAAACCAGTCATCACTATCAAGAACTTTGAAGTATAATCCTTTAGCATTTGCAATTCCTGTATTGACAGCAGAACCATGTCCTCCGTTTTTCTTATGAATAGCACGTACTATACCAGGATACCGTTTACTATATTCATCAGCAATATTTGCGGTATTGTCATTTGAACCATCATTAACAACAAGTATTTCTATGTCTTCTCCTCCTGCAACTGCAGACTTTATTGCATTTTCCATGTATTCCGCAGAATTGTAACATGGAATAGTTACGCTTAAAAGTTTCATATATACCTCCATAAAAGAGATGTATTATATAAAGTTTGTAAATACATCCAAAATTAAATATACCAATTACTTACTATTATAATATGAAATTGTGATTGTTTAAAGGGAATAATTATTAATTATTTATTACTATATATAATTTTTGATAATTATTGTGAAAAATATACATAAATGGTAAAATAATTTAAAAAAGGAGATTATTGTAAATGGATAAAAACAATTATTATAATGAAATAATAAAGATGGCTATAGATGTTAGAAATTATTCTTATTCTCCTTATTCAGGTTTTAAAGTTGGAGCCTGTCTTAGAGATAAAGAAGGAAATTTATTTACAGGATGCAATATAGAAAATGCTGCATTTTCACCTACGAATTGTGCAGAGAGAACAGCATTTTTTAAGGCAGTAAGTGAGGGAAGCAGGGAATTTGAATGTATAGCTATAGCGGGCGGTGCTTCGGAAAAAATAAGAGATTTTTGTCCTCCATGTGGTGTATGCAGACAGGTAATGATGGAATTTTGTGACCCTGTAACTTTTAAGATAATTCTTGTTAAATCGGAAAATGAGTATAGGGAGATGTTACTTAAAGATTTATTACCAGAAGGTTTTGGTGCATTAAATATAAAATAATATTTTAAGGAGATAAGTTTATGGGAATGTATGATATTATTGATAAGAAAAAAAGAGGTGGGGAGTTTACAAGACAGGAAATTGAATATTTTATAAATGGATATGTAGAAGGTATGGTTCCTGATTACCAGGTAGCGGCTCTTTTAATGGCTATATATTATCAAGGGATGTCTGATAATGAGCTTTTAGATATGACCAATATTATGGCAAATTCAGGAGAAATAAATGATTTATCGGGAATAGAAGGAATTAAAGTAGATAAGCACAGTACAGGAGGCGTAGGAGATAAAACTACGCTGGTGGTTGCTCCAGTTGTTGCAGCATGTGGTGGAAAAGTTGCTAAAATGAGTGGAAGAGGACTTGGTTTTACAGGTGGTACTATTGATAAACTTGAATCAATACCAGGTTTTAATACATCTATTAGTAATAAAAGGTTTTTTGAAATAGTAAATTCTGTTGGATTATCAGTAATTGGACAATCTGAAGGTCTGGTACCTGCTGATAAAAAACTTTATGCATTAAGGGATGTTACTGCGACAGTTGACAGTATTCCATTAATAGCTGCATCAATAATGAGTAAAAAACTTGCTGGAGGAAGTGATAAAATAGTTCTTGATGTTACTACTGGAAGCGGGGCATTTATGAAAAATATAGATGATGCTGTTATACTTGCTGAGAAAATGGTAGCAATAGGAGAAGGGGCAGGACGTCAGACTGTAGCATATATTACAAATATGGATGTACCTCTTGGAATTGCAACAGGTAATAATATAGAAGTAATAGAGGCAATAGAAACATTAAAAGGAAACGGACCAGATGATTTTGTAGAAATATGCAGGAAATTTTCTGCTTCAATGCTTAATCTTGCAGGAAAGGGAAGTATTGAAGAATGTATGTCAATGGTTGATAATGTTATAAATAATAATACTGCACTTGATAAATTGGCAGATATGGTTAAAATGCAAGGCGGGGATGAAAGGTATATTTATAATACTTCTTTATTTGATAAAGCAGCATATTCTTATAAATGGACTGCTAATAAAGATTGTTATATTACACATATGGATACAGAACATTGTGGAAGGTCAGCAGTTATTCTTGGTGCAGGAAGAGAAGTAAAGGAAAGTGTAATTGATTTTACTGCTGGAATTAAGTTTTATAAAAAGACAGGAGATTATATTAAGAGTGGGGATATAATAGCAGAATTATATTCTTCAGATAAAGAAAAACTTGATAAGGCATCAGAATATATTAAACAGGCATATTGTTTTGGAAGTGAAAATGTATCTAAAAATAAAACAATAATTGCATATATAACTAAAGATGAAGTTGAAAGGTATTAGAAACTTATAAAGAAAATTATTGTAAAATGGGCTGCCATATTTAAGAGAGAACTATACAATATATAAAGTTTTGTTTTATTAAAATATTATATATTGTATTTTTCGTTCTTAGAGAGGTTAGTCCATTTTTTAATAAAATATTTTACAACCAGGAATTTTAGAGGACAGGAAGCTGGCTTCATCATTTGTAATATTAGTATTTGTAACATTAAGTGTCTTAAGATTGTATAGATTTACAAGTTCATTAAAATTATACATATTTTTATTTCCAGACAAATCCAGGTGTGTCAGTTGTGTTAATGTACATAACGGTGATAAATCAGTTATTTTATTATATGATAGTACAAGGATTTCTAAATTATCTAATTCTTCTAATGGCAATACACTGGTAATCCTGTTATCAGATAAATATAATTCTTTTAATGAGGTGTAGTGTATAATGTTCTCCAGATTATCAATTTTATTAACATTTGCATATAAAATTGTTAATTTATCACATGAAAAATTGCTGTTTTGTGGATGTGGAACTGAAAACAGGTTTGTATTGCTTAATTCTGCTTCATTTTCAGAATTGCTGTTATTATTATTTTTAGAAATTTTAGTTTCATTATTATTTTTGTTATTATATTTATTTGAAATATAATTGCCAAATTCTTCAATGTCCTGGATATCTTCTGTATTTTCAAATGGCTGGCTGTCTTTTGTAAATATAGTATTTTTATAAAGATAATTAAAAAATGAAAAAACAAATATACATCCCGTTATTATTAAAAGGCTTCCATAAAACAAAAGTGTTTTAAATTGTTTTTTATAAATAGGACAAGGTTTAATATTAATTAATGATGTCTTCAAATAATAGACAGGATGGAAAGGGTCTGTAATATGAAGAGTATAATTGTATGCAGACAGGTTCTCTATAACTGGCATAGAATTTAATTTATTATTTATTTCAGAAATAGAAGAAAATCTGTCTGATGGATTATTAGAACATCCTTTTATTATTATTGAATAAAGATTTTCTGGAATATTGTTTTTAATATTATTATACATGTTATTATTGTTATATGTATATCCATTATTGAAAAGTGTATATAAAAGACATGAAAAAATATATTCATCTGATAAATAAGAAAGTGGTTCTTTATTTGAAATTTCAGGAGGAATATATCCTGGTGTAAAGTTAAGAGGTGTATTTATATTTTTAATAAATACAGCAGATGAAAAATCTCCAAGACAGTAAGAGCCATTTTCATTAATATAAATATTTGAAGGTGTACAATCTAAGTGAAGTATTTTTTTGGAATGTAGCAGCCCTAAAGAAGATGAGATATCAGAGGCTATATCTAGTATATCGTTTTGTGTTATACCTTTTTGTGTTATTATAGTATTTAAGTTAAGCTGGTATTTGGTTATTATATAATAGTTGTTTTTGTAGTAAATTATTTCTATTGGTTTTTGTATATAACTGCTTTCAATACATGAAATTACTTTGTAAATTTTTTTCTGGAATTGTGTTTTATGTACAATTTTTAAAATTCTTTTATTATCTTGAATACGGGTTTTTGTATTGCATTTTATTATATAAATTTGTGAATTGCCTGAATTTGTAATTATATCTGTAATATGCCATTTATTTTTTAACTTTGGCGGAAGCTGTGGGTAAAAATAATTATTTGTATTTTCCAATGTTTTTCTCCTGTTATTATATATAATTTATATTAGACAACCTTAACCGGACATGCTGCTTTTATTGTTCCATCAGGAAGTTTTATAAGAACTGTGGTAAATCCTTTTTTTATACCTGTAATTTTATTATTTTTATAGATTGCAACAGAATTATTATCACTCGTATATATAATTTTTTTATAAGATAAATTGTTTGGTTTTATTTTCAACGAAATATTAATTGTCTTTCCAACAGGTATTTTAATAAAGTGTTTTGAAAATTCTATTATAATGTTATTTATATTGTTATTGCCAGATGTTATATTAGAAACTGGTTTTTTGCTAATTGAATTATTATTATTAGAATTATTACTGTTTATATTTTTGTTATTAGTTTTATTATTATTTATTTTGTTATTAGTTTTATTCTTACCAGTCTTTTTATTAGTTTTATTTTTATCAAAACCATTTGAGTTTTTATTATAATTAGTATTGTTTGTTGTACTATATGGTACAGGAGTATTGTTATTCTGGATATTTTGTTTAATATTATTTGTGTCAGGTTTATTATTGCCAGACTTATTTTTAATATTATCTCCAAGGTTGTTTTTTTTATTGGTTATGTTATTATCATGTATATTATATTTATTAATAGATTTTGTATATTTATTTTCTATATTATATTGATGGTATTTATTATTTTCCTGGCTAGAATTATTGCCGGATGGCATTGTAAATGTGCTTCCTGAAACATTTATATAAAGGTTAATGGCAGATAATAAAGTAAGAAGAAATGTAAGTATAAAGTAAATAATAAGTTTTTTCATAGTTTAGTAGTCCTTTCTATAAGTATTTTATTTGTTATTGTATCTTTTTATTATATTAAAATCTATTGTCATAATTACTAAAAATATCCATTATTTATATACATATGTACAAAAACTAACCCATAAAACTGTTTAGATTTTATGGGTTAGTTATATATTTAAAGTTTAATTAGATACATAGCTGACAAACACATATCCAGCTCTTTCAAACATTTTTTCAGCAATGGAAATTGATACGGTAGTTTTTCTCATTGTAACTGGGTCCATCCATGATACAGTGGATGAGGTATAGCCTGTTATTAAAACAGCATGTGTTTCACTAAGCATGCCTATTACTGGTTTTCCATTACTTACAAAATATAATGTTTCATCAAGAGTACATCCTGTAAGGTTTACTGGCTGTTCTAAATATTGTGACAGCATAGACATTATTGATTTGCCTTTTAGTTCATTTACAGATATTGTGTGTTGTGCAGCTTGTAATAACATTTGTGTACACGATTTTATGCTTGATACTGAATTACCAGGATATGATATATTTGACAATTCTTTTGAAAGGAATTTGCCTCCACGTTCCCATACCATATTTGATTTGTTGTCCATTACAACTCCCATTTGTTCATCTGCAATCTGTATTGCTGCAGATGGGTCTGTAACACTGGTAGTAATTCCGCCATATGCGTATATATAATATTTTATTGAAGAATTTTCAGTATTGTTTAAGTGTAATGTCGTATTTTCAGTAACCATTACATATTCAGTAGAGTCTACAGATGGCTTCTTTTTAAGTTTAAATCCAGCAGGAAGTGAAATATATTTCTCTGTTAAAGCTTTTTCTGTAATACGTGTAGTTATGTTAATTGATTCTTTTTTGGTATTTTTTTTATTCATAATATCATCATTTGCTGCTGGTTTAAAAATTCCATTAACTTTTTTTACTCTCTTTAACCTGATGACATTATCATCAACTACAGCATTTGTGACATATATATTTTTATTTTTATATTCAAGAAGTATATTACCATTACAGTCTGAAATAACAAGTTTATATGCAGGCTTAATAATTTCTCCACTTGTTGATTCGTATATATCTTTGTTTTTTACATATCCATATACAATATTGGAGTCAATAGTACCAAGAACAACTATATTTTCTTTTTTCTTAGAAGAGACTACAAGGCTTTCTGATGTATCAAGATTTAAAATTGTTATATTGGCAGCAAATTTTGATTGTGATGCATCAGACCATACAAAGCATTTTGCTTTTTCTAACATTACAAAATTATCTTTGACAGCATTTTCTGTTAATATTTCATATCTTTTAGATGAAATGTTATATGCATAAACTACATCATTTAAAGAAAAATAAAATATGTTTTTATTATTTACGTAGCAAAATTCACCTAGGTCAAGTTTAAGTTGTTCATATGTTGTTGATAATGGTATATATACACGTTCTATTATCCTGTTGTCTTCAGGAATATAGTCATAAAGCAATATTCCAACCCTGCCTTCATAATCACCACTATTAATATAGCCATATACGAGAAAACTTATCTTTCCTTCATCAGTTAATTTTAAAATTTTAATATCATGCTGGTTAAAGTTTTCTCTGATATAATCATTCTTTTTATTCTCAAATGTAAATACTTTGTGTAGTTTATATTCAGGAAGGTTATAATACCATAGTGTACCATTTCTTACAAAAGCAAATTTATTATTTTTGTCACTTGCAGTTATTTCCAGGTCTTCGGAATCAGAAATACCAATTTTTAATTCATTTTTCTTCAATGAAATATATTTTGGATTAAACAGGGCTTCCATTTTTCTTTTAAAATTAAGCAGGTACATCCTGCTTCCAGAATATCTGATACGGTAAAACTCTGTTACAAAATAAGTTTCTGGACCTGTAGGTGTTTCAGCTTTTAAATAATATTCTTGTTTTATTGCAGCAGTTTCTATATTTAATTCTTTTATAGAAGGAATTGTTTCAGTTAAAATTTCTGGTTTTAATTTTCCCCATGTTATAAGCCTGTAGCTGGAATTTATACTTACATCAGCAAATGTTGAATCATCACTTCCATTTGGTTCAAGATAATCAGTAATATTTATCGAATTATTTTTGCCAAATGTTGCATCATGGAAATTATTAACAAATTCTAGTTTTTCTTCTAAAGAAAAGTCATTTTCATAATATTTAATCCTGGTGTAAAAGTGGATTTTTTTACTAAGGTTTGTTGTAAGTGTAATTTTAAAACCATATTCTGTGCTTGTGTCCATAGCCTCAGATAGTTTTATCCTGGCGGTTTTAAATTGGTCTTCTGAATCAAAAGCAGTGAGGGTATTGGTTTCTAATATTTTATTATTTAATATATCACGTAATTCAAAATCCAGTTTTTTAATTTTAGATTCGTTTTCAGAAATTTTTATTGTAAAAGTTTTCTCTGTATCAAGAGGAGTAATTGATTCCCTTATACTTCCGCTGTCTAATTCACTGCTGTAACCATGCATTGTATTTACAGTATATTTACCAAGCCCGATGTAAACAACTGGGAATGTTGCATCTTGTAAATCTGTTGCAATAGTAGTACCAGCTGTTGTCTCTGGTATATTGTCTTTAAACAGAAATATTGCAACGCCAAATATAAAAAGTAAGGATATAAATTTATAAAAGAGTTTCACTGTAGTCCTCCATTAATAATTTACTGCCAGCTATTATATATACAGGCAGAAGGTTATAACTAATAAAATATGTTTTATAATTTTTTTGCACAATAATTTTAGTAATGTATATAATAATATAAATCTATTATATAAAAATGTCAAATTAATTTATTATGACATCCAGGAGGAAAAATGGGAAAAGATAAATTGTATCCAAAAGGAAATATGATGACATTTCCGCTGGAATTACCAGAAATAGAAAAGAAAGAGAAAATAATGGACAATAGATATTTATATCCACCTGAAATTAAAGATATCCAGCTGGAGATAGAAGAAATTTGTGATAAAATGGAATATGATGGAAGTATAATGTTTGATGAATGTCCAGATAAAGTTTCAGTAGAAAGAATTGTAAAAAGATTATGTGAAAAAGATAAACTGGGCAAGTGCTGTGAAGAATGTGGAAGTAAATGGTTTAATGCTCTTGTCCAGGTTATGTTTTGTAATGAAATGGGGTACAGAAGGAGCAGAAGAATGTGCCATAAGGACAGGATGTCCTCAAATTAAATATATTATTTAGAAATCGTAGTCTATATATGGTATTCCAATGTACAGGTGGACGGGTGAACCAGTAATTGCAACATGGATGTTTGAGCCTTGGAAGAGTGGTTTTACACCACAATTTTTATTTAGTTTTGGGCTGTAAAAGTAATAGTCATAGTAATTGCCAGCATTATTATTGGAAATAATTACTACATCTTTATCATATTTTTTAATAGAGGATATTACTAAATTTATTGCTTGGGACTGGTTAGTAAAACCATTTGGACATAGTATTTCTTTTGTAATTTTACTTGTATCTTTTATTGAAAATGCATTAATCATTTTAGTTTCAGGCATATTAATTTTAGAGCAGTATTGTACTATGGCAGTTAAAAAGCACAATATAGATAATGATATTCCAAGGCTTTTTGCAATTAAGTGTTTTCTATAATTTTTCATAATGACTGTTCTCCTTAAATATATGTAATATTATTTATCAGTCATTATTTCCAGTTTACAGCAATTTATTCTTTTACAACAATTTTATTCGTTGCTGTTTAAAAGATAATTATATACATCACGTTTTGATATGCCTCTGTCAGAAGCAACTTTTTTCATTGCTTCTTTTTTAGGTATTCCTTTTGAAAGATAAATATCCATATGTGAAGATATGCTTATCTGTTGCCAGTTTTCTTGTTTTTTTGTTTCAATTTCATCAATACTGCATCCTTCTAATATAAGGACATACTCACCTTTTGGCTGGTTTTGCCTATAATAGTTTTCTGCTTCCTGGAGTGTAGTAAGTTGTACTGTTTCATGTATTTTTGTAAGTTCACGGCAAATTGTAATTTTTCTGTTTCCGAGTGTACTATATAATTCAGAAAGAGTATTTTTTAAATGGTGTGGTGCTTCGTAAATAATTGTTGTACGTGTTTCATCTTTAATGGAACTAATTATTGTCTTACGTTCTTTTTTATCTGAAGGAAGAAATGCTTCAAAGGCAAAACGTCTTGTTGGCAGTCCTGATAATGTAAGTGCAGTAATACATGCACATGCACCTGGAAGGGATGTAACTTGTATACCAGCTTCATATGCTTTTTTAACTATTTCTTCACCAGGGTCAGATATTCCAGGTGTTCCAGCATCTGTAACAAGGGCAATGTTTATACCATCTAAAAGCCTGCCAACAAGATATACAGCTTTACTGGTTTTATTGTGTTCATGGTAGCTTGTCATAGGTGTTTTAATATTAAAATGGTTAAGAAGTTTAATTGTGTTTCTTGTATCTTCTGCTGCTATAAGGTCTGCTTCTTTTAAAGTACGTAGAACACGTAATGTTATATCTTCAAGGTTTCCAATAGGGGTAGCGCATAAATATAATATACCTGACATAATTAATTAAACCTTTCTAAACAATTTTACTAATAATAAATAGTTGTAGTATTATATAATATCAATAAGAATTAAAAAGCAATTGCTGCCAGATATATATATCTGGACATGCCTTTTATATATATGGTCCATATATTTTTAAAATACGTTTTGTGTATTTTCCAGGTAAATCATATACTATAAGAGGAGGTTCTATTTTAATCATAGGGTTTCCATCTTTAACAGCTTCTATAAGTACCATATTTGGTTCTTTATCTATAAAAGGATGTACAAGGCACATTCTTTTTGGTTCAAGCCTGTATTTATGTAAAGATGCAAATATTTCTGCAAGACGGAATGGTCTGTGTACCATATAAAGCCTGCCATGTTCTTTTAGTACAAGTGAACTTTCACGAAGAATATCATCTAATGTACAAAGGATTTCATGTCTTGCAATAGCTTTTGGCATATCAGGGTTTTTTAATCCATGGTTGTTATTCATATAAGGTGGGTTTGTTGTAACAGCATCAAAAATGCATTTGCCAAATATTTCTGATGCCTGGCAGATATCACCACATATAATATTTATTTTATTCTCAAGTTTATTATATAAAACACTTCTTTTTGCCATATCTGCACTTTCTGGCTGTATTTCAAGCGCATCAAAGTGTCCTGCATCAGTTTTAGCAGCAAGTAGTATGGGAAGTATGCCTGTCCCTGTCCCAAGGTCTAAAACATTACCGCCTTTGCGCAAGTTTGCAAAGGCGGATAATAAGACTGCATCCATGCCGAAACAAAATTTTTCAGGATGCTGGATTATTTTGTAATTATTTATCTGTAGGTCATCAAGGCGTTCCCCAGCCTGTAAAAAATCTTTCTCATCAATCATTTAAAAATACTCCAGTTTTATCAGGTTTTTAATTATGATGGTGGCTGTTATAATCTGTATGGGTATTATAATTATGCCCATTATTATAACGGTTGTGTTTTTTTATGTCATTTGTATGTTGTATATTTTTATATGGTTTACTGTTATAATTTTTGTGTTCTTGATTATTCTGTTTATAATTGCTATTACCCTGGTTTGGTTTATTATATGGTTTTTTATTATATTTTTTAGGAGGGTTTGTACGCTGTTGTTGTTCGCCTGCAAGGTCTTCTATATCATTCTGTTCCATTTCTTCAAGTTCTTTAAGTGCATTTTCATCAATTTCTTCATCTGGAAGAAGCATTGAAACTGACTCCATATCTGAATTGTTGCTTCTTTTTTCAAATGAAAGTTCTTTAACATGGTATTCACGTATTTCTTTTTCATCATTTTCTTTTGTAACAATTACTTTTATTTTTTGTTTAAGGACACCTACACTTTGGACAATACCCTCATAACCATCTATAGTTTTTACTGTATCATTAATATGTGGAAGTGTGCTGTTAAGGTATTCGTAAGCTTCCTCTTCATTTTTAAGACAGCACATAAGTCTTCCGCATACGCCTGAAATTTTAGCAGGGTTAAGAGAAAGATTTTGTTCTTTAGCCATTTTAATTGATACTGGTGCAAAATCTGAAAGGTATGTGTGGCAGCATAGAGGTCTGCCACATATGCCTATACCACCTATAAGTTTTGTTTCATCCCTTACACCTATCTGCCTTAATTCTATACGTGTACGGAAAATTGATGCAAGGTCTTTTACAAGGTCACGGAAGTCAATCCTTCCATCTGCCGTAAAATAAAATAAAAGTTTATTTTTATCAAATGTATATTCTGAGTCAATAAGTTTCATTTCAAGTCCATGTTTTTTTATTTTCTCAAAACATATATCAAAAGCTTCTTTTTCTTTTATCTGGTTTTCGTTATTTATATTGTTGTCTTCTCCAGTAGCAATACGTATTACAGATTTTAATGGCTGTATAACTTTTTCTTCTTCTATATTACGTGGCCCTAATACAACTGTGCCATATTCAACTCCACGGGCAGTTTCTACTATAACATGGTCTCCTTTTTGAATGGAAAGCCCAGCTGGGTCAAAATAGTATACTTTGCCAGATTTGCGGAATTTGACTCCTATTATTAATATCATATCAGTCTCCATTATAATTTAGTCTTTTAAGGTAAGTACAAGTAATTCCAGGACAACTTCAAAATTGACATTGGCATTAAGACGGATTTTAGCTTTGTCAATAGCATTTATTATTTTTTCTATATCTGCATATCCACGTGTACTTGCCTGTTTTGATATATCTTTGTATTCACCTTGGTATAAAAGCAGGTTAGTATCTTTTGTTACTTTAAACATAAGTACATCTCTGTACCATAAAAGCATAAGGTCAAGATAATCATTTATATTATTTTTATTTTTTGAAAAATCTTTTATAACATTTATTATATCTGTTATATTCATTTTATCTATAGATTTCAGAAGTGTAAGTAATTGTTCTTTCATTTCCTGGAAATCTTGTGATGATGCAAAACGTATAGCCTTTCCCATATTACCCTGGCAAAATCCAGCAGCAATCTGTGCACGTTCAGGTTCAAGTTTAAGGTGTGAAGTAAGGTAACTTGCAATTTCATTATTACTAAGAGGCTTTAGGTTTAATGTAATGCATCTTGACTGTATTGTAGGAAGAAGGCTGGAAATATTATCTGTAATCATAATAATTACTGCATATGCGGGAGGTTCTTCAATAGTTTTAAGTAAAGCATTTTGTGCCTGTTCTGTCATTTTGCCAGCGTCAGGTATTATATATATCTTGTATTTGCTGCTATAAGGTTTTATTGATATATCATTGTTAAGCTGTTCCCGTATATCATCTACGCTAATGCTGGTTTTTTCATGTGTTATATATTTTATATCAGGATGGTTGTGTGATTTTGCCTGGATACAAGATTTGCAGTTCTCACAGGCATCTATGCCATCAATGCGGTTTTCACATTGTATTGTCTGTGAGATTGCATCAGATACAGTTCTTTTGCCTGAGCCTGTTTCCCCACATAAAATATAAGCATGTGATATATTATTTTGTTTTATTGCAGTTTGTAAATGGTTTTTAACCTGCTGCTGTCCTATAATATCTCTAAAATTAGCCATAGTATTCTCCAATCCTGAGCTTATGTCATTCTATTGATTTATCATGTAAAAATATCAAGTAATAACCCTCTTATTTCATCTATTTTACTTAATATTGCAATGTTGTCTTTCTCATCTTTCAAAAGCTCTGCTGCTAGTTCATCTAATGTTTCATTTACTTGTTTTACTATACCATAGACTCTGTGGCGTCCTTTTCTGTCAAGAAAGTTTTCGCGGCTGAATTTGTGTGAATGGGTTGCTATTTCATTTATAAAATCTTTAATTAACTTCCGATAAAGCTTCATATCACGTACATCCATACGTTTTCCAAGTTTTTTGCCCTGTTGTGTAATATCTTCCATCATTGTGGCAAGACCAGCTTTTAACTGGTTTTCTTCCAGTGTATTAAGCAGTGTAAAGCGGAATGAATCATCAGCTTCATTTACTGGTGCTTTTTGTTCAAGCTGCTGGAACTGCTGCATAGGTGTAACTTTTAAATCCAAATCAGACGCCTCCTTTCCTGGTAAAATATCCTGATACACTTTCCCATATATCATCAGATATTTTTTCTATACTCTGGGCTCCATCTATTATAATAATATTTTCTGTATTTTCAAATTGCCTGAATAATTCAAAATATTTGTTACGGACTTCTGTAAGACGTTTTTCATTTTCAAAAAGTTCTTTATGGGAGCGTCCATTTGTAATGCGTTCAATAGCAGTACAAGGGCTGATATCTATAAATATATGGCAGTCAGGATGTAATCTCCCGGCTGCCACAGAGTTTAACCCCATAACCCATTGTAATGGTACTTTTACACTCTGGTACGCATATGTAGATAAAATATACCTGTCAGATAATATAGTCATGCCTTCTTCTATTTTCTTAAGAAGCCCGTCACTGGTGTTAAATATATGGTCAGTCCTGTCTGCAGCAAATAGCACAGCAAGGGTTATTTCATCAACAGTAGTATCTCCTGTAAGGCATTGCCTTAACAGGGAACCAACTGGGCCGTCAGTTGGTTCCTTTGTGTCATGGCATACTAAACCACAGTTTTCAATACGTTTTTTTAAAAGATTTATTTGTGTTGTTTTACCACTTCCGTCTATTCCTTCAAAAACAATGAAATGTCCTTTTGCTAAATCCATTTAAAATCTCCATAAAATATTATTAACCATCTACACCAAGAGTAACATTAAAGTATTCTGTACTTCCATCTTCAAATAATACCTTTATTGACCAGTAAGAGTTATTATGGTTCTCTATAGACAAATTACCTGCTACTGCTGAATTGGCTGTGGTATTACTTGGACCAAATGTATTTTGTTCGACAGAGCATTTAACATTGTTAAGTTCAGAGAGGTTGACAGAATTATTGTCTGTAATGTCAGTTTCTTTAATACCTGCATTAATATATTCCTGTGCAGTATAATTTACAAAGAAATTTGTATTGCTGTTATCAAACTGGTTTAAGGAATTATCCTCTGGGAATTTGGTATCATTTTTAATCTGTTTAGCATTATCACCAAGGTTAACTGTAATACTGTTTAAAATTGAACTTACATTAAGTTCACCAGGTATAAGTGATACAGGCACTTCTACTACTGTGTCTTCATCATCATTAAGTTTGATAGATGCAATCCATTCATAATTGTCTGTTGTTGTAATTGAGGTAAACGAATATCCATTTACTGTTTTTATGTCAAATTCACCAGGGTTTATTGAACTGAAATCTGTACCATAATCAATATAGTTTCCATTTTCGTCACCAAATACACATTCAAGGCTTGTTGTACTGACAGTTCCATTGTAAACTTTACCCTTATGCTTGAATGTAATAGAAGTAATAAGGTTGCTTGCAACAGGGTTAAGTAATGTATTTGTCCCATTGTTGTTATTATTATTGTTGTTGTTATTATTGTCACTGGTACCTCCAGTTACTGTAACCCTGAAAGAACCTATTTTACTTCTTACACCTGTAGTTTTAATAGTTTCATAAACAGTAATTTCTGCTTCACCTGCTTTTTTTGCATTGACTACAAGGATATCTTCGCCTTTATTCATTCCCTTTGTTCCGGCAGATATTATACTTGTATCACTTGATTCATAGTCATAAGTAGCATTCTGGTTTCTACAATCTATTGGATACTGGTTATATGTATCACCATTTACGGTAAATGAAAGTCCGTTTGTAGCTATTTCTTTTTTAATAAAAGCAGGGCTTACAGTTACTGTTACTGTATCTTCTAAAGTAGTTTTAACCTTGTTGAGTTCCTGTTTTATAGTAACAGTAGTAACACCAAATGCTATAGCTTCATATTTATCCGCAGATATAATCTTTGGGTCTTTTGGTTCAAATTCATATTTTGCTTTTGTATTTCTGTTTGAAATTTTAATATTGCTTCCAACAGAAAGTATTTCACCAATACCTATAGATATATTTTTATCATCTATAGCTATAAATGGTTCATCTGAAAGGTTTACAGTAATTGTACCTATAGTACGTACTGGTTTTTTATTAAACTGTTCTGTAACTGTTACTTTACATGATTTATTTCCTGTACTTTTTAAAGAACGTATACTGTTTGCAGTAGTAGATACAAGTTTTGAATCACTTGAAGTAAATGTATATTTGGCAGATGCAGTTATATCATCAAGCAAATCATATTTATTTTTGGTAGTATTATAAGGTATTTTTATTTCATCACGTTTAAGTGAAGCACCTGTTACTGTAAGTGCTATTGAGCCTACAGTCCTGCTTCTTTTATTAAATACTTCATGTATTGATAATGAAGTTCTTCCTGCCTTTCTGGCAGTTATAACACCATCATTTTCTGCAGTTGCCACAACAGATGAAGAACTTGTAATTATGTATGATGCATCAGGGTTAGCTCCATCAAGGTATTCGCTTGGTTTTCTGGATTCACCAGTTGTAAGGTCAAGAGTTTTATATGCTTTTTTTAATGTTGAATTTTTAACTGTAATTTTAAATGTACCAGCTGAGTGGAACTCACCCTTATGTTTATAGCGTACCCTTATTGATGCTGTACCCTTTCCAATTCCTGTAATTATTCCTTTGGAATTTACTCTTGCAATTTCTGTTTTATTTGATGTATAGAAATAAGTTGCTTTTTTAAATTTATTTTTCATTGGTATAGTATATTTGCCATTTATAAATATGGTTGTTTTTTTGGTTTTTAAGGTAGTCTTTTTGGCAGCAGCGTTGGCGTGTGTATTATTGCCTGGACAGCTTATGCATAATACAAGCATAAGGCATAGAAAAATAAATTCCAGCTTGTGTATGATTTTTTTATCTCCCATAGCAGTTCTCCTTTAAAATTTTGATTTGATAACTTTTATTGTGTTATCATTACTACTTGCATCAGAGCATACAGCAAATACAGTGTCTTCCAATGTATGTGACCGTTCATATTGCATTATAGCAGCATTTATTGTAAAACGTTCTGTCTGTCTTTGTTTTATAACATTTATAAATTTGTTAGCAGCAAGCATTGCTTGGTCTTGTTTGGTTTCTATAAGGAGACAGACTATCTGGCTGTTGCCAAAACGCCCTACAATATCATTAATCCTGGCATTGGCTTTTATAATGCTTGCGCACTGGCAAAGACATTGTATTTCTTTGTCAGGCGTATCACAGTTAATCTGGAAGGCTACAAAAGATATTGGATTATTATATCTTTTATGCCGTTCTATCTCTTTAAAAGTATCGTCATAAAACCCTTTTTCACTTAGCAGTCCTGTAAGAGGGTCATTGCGGGAAACAGCTTTATTGTATATTGTTACAGGGTCATAATTCTGGCGTCTCTGTGCAAGCAGTTTAAACTTTAATGTAGCTTGTTTTACTGAACGTACACCAAGACATACTTTCCATGAATTTCCATCAAATACTACATATTTATGGGCAGTATTTTTATCTGTCTTGGATGTCTGTAAATCTAGTTCATTAATAATAACTGCAAATTCTGTAACTTTAGGGTAAATAGTATCCTGTATACGGCATTTGTTATATATTTTGTATGGCTGTATCCTATAATCCTGCATTTCATAGCATGAGCTTACAGCTTCTTTCCACTCTTTAAACTGGTTAAGTGTAATATGTGTCTGGTCTTCTAAAGTAAGGCATGAATACGCATTTTCCCAGTTTTTAGTGAGCATTGCATGAAAAAACTGGTCAAGTATATCTTTTGGGGATGCACTAACAATTCCACGGTTTGAGAATGACATTGAGGATACAAAAGAAGACCTGTTTGTAAAATTAGCTAACCATTTTTTATGGTATTCTGTACGGCTTGTACTGTCACTAAGTATATGGTATGCTTCGTTTATTTCTCTCATTCTTGCATCTTCATTGGTATTTTTGCTTGTATCAGGATGATATAATGTGCATAATTTACGGTATGCTGCCTTAATAACTTCAGGAGAAGCGTCATAATGTACTTGTAATATATGGTAATAATCTTTAAATGTTTCAGGTCTGATTGCGTATTCCTCCCTTCTTTATCATGTAAATGTTACTATGGGCAACATAGATGTAAATAGTAACAAATATTACATTATCTGGTAAAAAGGGTATGACAACAGTCTTTTATGTTATCATACCCTGCAAAAGCATCATAAATTTGTCAGCTGACTTTTAATTTGAATTTTTGTACAGCACGCTCATCATCAACAGGGATTTTTTGCATAGAAGCCCCAAGTGCTGTAATCTTTCCTTCAAAATTCTCATATCCACGTTCAATATACTGGATAGAATCTATAGTTGTATAGCCATTAGCTACAAGACCTGCAACGACAAGCGCAGCACCAGCACGTAAATCTGGTGCTGTTATAGAGGCACCTGTAAGCCCGTCAACACCTTCAATAATGGCTACATTTCCTTCAACTTTTATAGAAGCGCCCATACGGGACAGCTCATCAACATATTTAAACCTGTTTTCAAAAAGACTTTCAGTAACTATACTTGTTCCTGAAGAAAGAGCAAGCAGTGTTGAAATTTGTGGCTGCATATCTGTAGGAAACCCAGGATAAGGTAGTGTTTTAATCTGTGTATGCATAAGCCTGTTATTACATGATACTCTTACAGCGTCATCAAATTCTTCAACTGTAGCACCTATTTCAATAAGCTTAACAGAAATCGCCTCAAGGTGGCGTGGAATAACATTTTTAATAAGTACATCGCCTTTTGTTGCAGCAGCAGCGACCATAAAAGTACCTGCTTCTATCTGGTCAGGTATAATCGAGTATTCACTTGAATGAAGCCTTGGTACACCGTTAATACGGATTTTATCAGTACCAGCTCCTTTAATATTGGCACCCATGCTGTTAAGGAAGTTCGCAACATCAACAACATGTGGTTCTTTTGCAGCATTTTCTATAACTGTACGGCCTTCTGCCATACATGAAGCAAGCATTATATTTATTGTAGCACCAACAGTTACAACATCAAAATATATATGTTTTCCAATAAGTTTATCTGCTGATGCGTTTATCATTCCATATTCAATATTTACAGTAGCACCAAGTGCACGAAATCCCTTAAGATGCTGGTCAATAGGACGGCTTCCTATATCACATCCGCCTGGAAGAACTACATTTGCTTTATTATATTTACCAAGCAAAGCCCCCAGCAGATAATAAGAGCCACGGATTTTACGTATTGAATCATAATCAATAGTAACATCATTTATTGTACTTCCATTTATTTTTACTGTATGTGGGTTTATACGTTCAACTGTAGCACCTATGCCTCTTATAGCTTCTAATAGTACATTTATATCTCTTACATCGGGTAGATTGTCAATTAAAACTGTATCATCTGTCATAATAGCAGCTGCAAGTATGCCAAGTGCAGCATTTTTGGCACCACCGATTGTTACCTCTCCGTGCAGAGGCGTGCCCCCTTTGATAATATATTGATTTTCCATATTGTTGCACCTCATTCAGACTGGTGTACTGGCAAGTTATTAATAAGACATGTTTACATTATATGTGTCAGGACACCGGCATATTATATATATATTCAAACGTAAGTAGTATTCTGTTATCAATTAAAAAGTATTTTGAATTAGATATCCTATATATAGCACAGGACATAGTTTAACGCATAACACTATTATAAACAAATAGTTAATTATGTCAACTCTATTTTTTTCTGTTTTCAAAATAGATAAATGAATCTATTGCGTCAAAAATATCCTGGAAGGTCTGGCGCGGCGCAGCATCAATATATTTTTTTAATATTTTTTGTTCTTCTTCTCCATGGTATTTTCCATAAAAAATATCAAATAAATTATGGCCGCGCACATAAATTTTGATATTTTCAATATTGTTTTTAATATCTTCTTTGCTACGTATACGGATATTAAGGGTGCGCATCATTCTTTTAAAACTATTTATTTTATATAGATAAGTTTTATATTTCTTATATAGTATATTATAGAAATCTTCTTCATTTTTAATTACTCCAATTTTTGCCATTACAGCTGGTTCCAGGAAATAATTTTCAAAAGAATAATATTTTAATATAAGTACATTTTTTGGTTCTACTTTTGGAAGATTTCCAGGGTCTTCCTTGGAACGCTGGCTGTAATAGCTGCATAACTGCTTTTTTAAATGTGCCGGGTTTTTGCCATCGCTGTCACGTATCATAAGAAACTGGTCCTTAAGATACAATTTATTTATGTATTTCAGGTTTGCATATGTCTTGATATTGGTGCAGCTGTTTACTGGTATTATAGTAATACGCTGGAGGTTTCCGTTATTATCATATATCTCAGAATAGTATTTTTCTAAAAGCAGTGGAAGCCGGTTGCTGTCCTGTTTGCCTTCAACTATAAATACAAAGCTGACATTCATAAGGTCATTAGCTGTATATCCCAGGTCATCAAGAATTACATCAATGTCAGTATTTTCTTTGACTATTGTGTAATATTCACTGTCAAGTATGACTTCCTTAATTTGTTTTGTTGAGAAGTTAAAAATCATATTTGGTGAATGTGTTGAGAAAATTACCTGGTTCTTTTTGGAAAGCCTGAATAAAATCTCACTTGCTACTTTCTGGAGCTGTGGATGAAGATATATTTCAGGGTCTTCCATAAGTATTATACAAGGCAGTGTGTCATCCTCTTCTACATATGTTTCAAGAAGAGAAAGGGCATATATGCTTTTAAGTCCTTCACCAAGCATATTTATAGAACCAAGAAGGCCACCACGTTCTTTATTGTATACCTGTGTATCAATTTCTAAAAGGTGGTCAATATCAAAGTCCATAACATAGCGTATTTCCTGTGAAGGGCTTCCATTAGCATGAAAATGCTGGTTGACTTTAACTGCAAATTCTGCCAGCTTTGTATGGAAAAGTTTATATTGTAAAAGACGTGCAGTTTCAAAAAGGGTCAGTTCCTCAGGTACTTTTTTATTGATAATGCCAATACACTGGAAACAGAGATTGCATTTTCTCGCAGAGTCAAATGTACATTCATTCTCCTTAAGCATTTTAAAGGATTCTTTATCATAGAAACTGAATACATCATTCTGCAGCATCCCGAGATTTCTAGTCTGGTCTATATGATATATTTTAGGGATTATTTCTTTTATATATGGATTGTTTTTCTGGAACCCGTCTCTAAATCTTATAGAAAAATCCGGTTTTATACAACATATAAAAGATATTATGCCATCATGGAATGAAGGTAGTTTTATATAAAATTCTTCAAGCCATTTTTCATAATTACGGATTTTACTTAATATACCTTTAGTATAATAATATTGTAAATCTTCATCAGTAAATGAAATTTTCATTGAAATTTCAATTGGTTTTCCAGGTTCAAGGAATTCATTGGCATATACCTGCCTAAGTCCTGCAGCAGATAGTACTGCATCTATTACAGATGTTTTACCGGTACTGTTTTTGCCTACAAGGATAAGAGAGTTTTCCATATCGTTGATTTCAAGGTCACGGATAGATTTGAAATTAACAATTTTAAGATAAACAATTTTCATAATTAAATATTCCCTTTCTCATATTGTATGAATATATATAGGTTTTGTTACTAAATTAGGTGGAACTGTTTTTTTTGACAGAAAAACCAAAAGTGCCACATTTCTTTCCTAGTGAAAAGTATGAGCCATGTGAATAAGTGACAAGTTTTGAATTATTAAGGTTAAATTTATTGTTTTCATCCATATATTTTTTATCTGCATGGACTGCGGTAACATCTGCTATAAACATATGGTGTGAACCAAGTTCTTTTATTTCAGTTACATGACATTCAATATTGACAGGTGATTCTTTTATCATAGGACACTTTACTGTGTCTGCTGCTTCTTTGGTTATATTACATTCTTTCCATTTATCTGTATCCCTGCCAGAACGTACTCCGCTGAAATCAGTTGCATATAGAAGTTTTTCAGTTGTAAGGTTTATTACAAATTCTTTTGAATTTTTTATTATATTATATGAATAACGTCCAGGGCGTACTGATATATATACCATAGGAGGATTGGTGCATATAGTGCCAGTCCATGCAACAGTTATTATATTTGATTTACCATTTATATCACCACAAGTAACCATTACTGCTGGAATAGGATAAAGCATATTTCCGGGTTTAAAGTTAATTTTTGACATATTTGTTCTCCATTCTTGCCAGATTGTTATTTTTATTATATCATAAATAAGACTACACAAACAAAAATTATTGTGATAAAATAGAAATATATTTTATTTTTAGGAGAAAGGCAGGGAATGTAATGGCAAAATACCTTGAATTTGAATCTATGACAGAGGGTCTTGAGAATAAGGTTATACAGGACTTGAAATTCAGAACGGGAAATTTTGTATGGAGAATAAAGTTTAATGTACCGTTAGACCCAAAAACTGTGAATAATGTGAATTTATATGTTACATCCATAAATTTAGCTCCTCTTAGGACTTCCATAAGGTATAATTCCATGGATAATGAGATAGAAATAGAGCCTTTAGAGCCATATGCCCAGAATGAGTCTTATGTTCTAAATATTACTACCAATGTAGCTTCACTTAATGGGAAACATCTGGCGGAACCTTTGCAGGTACAGTTTAAAATTGAATAGTATACTGGTCATTACATATTAAAAGGGGCTGTTGCATTAAGAAATTGGTATACAAGATATAGAAAAATTATTTTACTAAAATACTATGTCTTGTATTTTTCATTCTTAGTGCGGCAGTCCCTTTGGTATATACTTTTATAAACTTTGTAATTTATACTTAATTATTTTAATACAGCTTTTAATTTTATAGCAAGAACTCTGTCCATATGGTTAAGTGCCTGGGAACCTGGTACAGCAGATTCAAAGTTTACATATATATAATTACCAAGTACAGCAATTTCTTCATTCAGTGCAGGCATTTTAACTGTTTTTACAGACTTGCCTGTTTTCATATTTGTTTTGCCTGTATTGGATGGCTTGTATATATTTAATTCGTTCACATAGCCATATGCCCTTGATAATATTAATTTATTTCCACTGAATGTAACACCTTGTACAGCTGGAGGAATTGTAACACATGACTGTTGTGTAAGAGTTAATGTTATATTTTCCATATTACTATTGTCTGTGTTATCAGTATTGTTGTCTGTTTCATCTGTTGTACCAGTATTTTCTGTAGTGCTGGTATCTGTATCACTGGTGTTGCCTGTACTGTCTGTGTTATCACCAGCAGTATTATTGCCAGGGTCTGTAGTATCTTCTGTTGTGCCATTCTGTAATGTGTCCGCCGGGGGTTCTGTATTTACTGTATCCCCGGCATTTGCTTCATTACCAGGTTCTGTTGTATTTTGTCCGCTGCCAGTTGTTTTTGTAATAGTATAGCTTCTAAGTTTACCATTCTGGGTATATTCAAAGTTGCCTGTCCATATCTGGTTTTTATGCCATGCCAGGAATGAAGCCTTGTGTCCCAGGTTATATGTCCCGGTAAAGTTTACATTTTTAAATATATTGTTTTCTTGTGCGGCAACATCAACTTCGTTAAAGTCTATTGTACAGATTTTCTGTCCATTAGTAATCCATATATTTTCACCATCGTATGTTATGCCTCCTGCATGTGTTTTATTTGGGAGAACTATTACTGTAAGCAGCTCTTTGGATGTTTTGTCCATTACATATATTACAGAATTTTCTTCATTGTAAGTATCGTAGGCAGATATAAGCAGGTAGTTTTCTGCAAATGTAAGTCCCTGTGGGCACATTGATGTACTTTCAAAACCATTTACATTGGTTGAGCGTATACCTGGTATTGTATATGATTTACTGTAGTTTGCAGATTTTTTAACTATTGGTATATTCTTCCATGCATCAGAATTGATAAGTGCTTTTTTAGTTTTATAATAACTTGGTGTTGTAGTAGTGCCTTTTGTTACACGTGGTGTAACACTAACAGCAGATTCTTCACTTACAAATTCTGTATCAAAAGCATTTCTGTAAGAATAAACTTTATAGTTATATGTTTCACCTGCTATAAGGTTATCATAAACTATAGATACAGTTTTTGAATTATCTATAGTATTTATAAGTATATAATTATCACCTGACTGCTGGTATATATAATATCCAGCAGCACCTGGAACAGTTTTCCAGCTTAAACGTAATTTGCCATACCCAGCTTTGCCTTTTAATTCTGTCTGTGCAGGAAGAGTAGAAGTTTTTTGTATATCACCAAAATCACTGGTATGTTCTTCTGTGTCAGCATATGTTTGTATTTTATACCGGTAATTTTTACCAGAGTCAAGCCCTGTATCAGTATATGATGTGCTAGTGGTACTTGCCAGGTATTCAAAATCACCACTGCCTTTTCTTCTATATATAATATAACCTGTAGCAGTTTCATTGTAATTCCATGAAAGCTGTATTGACTCTGCTGTATTGCCACTTAATGCCAGTCCAGTTGTAACATATGGTGTGGTAACTGCACGCAGAGGACCAGAAGCAGGGCTTATAAGGTTAGTTTTATCAAGATATGAACATATTTTATATGAATAAACTGTACCTGCTTTTAATTCTGTTTCAGACAATGTTGTTTCCGTTGAAACTTTATATAATTCATATTCAGAATCATTGACACTTCTATATATATAGTATGAACTGCCTGTAGGGTTTGCATCCCATGACAGGCTTATACTGTGGCTTTCTTCGCTTACAATTTTAAATGTAGAAACACTTGCAGGACATGTATATGTTGATATTATTCCAGATGCTTCACCTGTGTTTTCTTCAGTAAGGCAGTATGCCTGTACATATATATCATATTTTTCAGAAGCATTTAATCCTTCTACAGTATATGTGTTAAATGATGTTTCTCCAGATAATATATATTCACTTTCTGCAGAAGGTTTATAATAAACCTTATATATAGCATCATTCATTGTGTCCCATGTTATATCTATTGATGCAGTATCTGGTGCAGATGCTGTCCTGTCAGTCACAGATAACCCAGAAACCTTGCTTGTTGTTGTGGAGGCAAGAAATACCACAGACATAGGACTGTATGTTTTTTCGCCAAGGATGGTCTTATAGTAACGTATCTGGTATGAACATATAGTTGCTGCACTTAAAGATGGTATTTTAAATGTTGTGTCACTGGTTTCTATTGTATAATTTACATTACTGTAACTTATATTTAATTCATATCCTTCTGCTTCTGGCATTGCATCCCATTTTATTGTTATATCATTTTCTGTTGCATACATTACAGATGAAGAAGTAATTGTTTCTTTAATTGTTGTATCTGGTTTTGCTGTTTCTTCTGGCAAAGGTGAAGGAAGAGGTGTCGTATTTTCTTCTTGATTTTTTGCCTGTCTGAAAGATGGATTAAACAGTCCGTTTGAATATATTGTGTTGTTGTTATTTAAAATGTCTGGTACGCTGCTTCCCGCCATGGCTTTTGTATTGCTGGCAGCAGATATTATACAGGATAATATTGTTATACCCATAATTATTCCTGTATTTTTAATATGTCTTTTTTTAATCATGGTGTACTCCGTTCTTTTAAAGTTGCTTTGTGGTCTTTATTAAGTTATACTTGATGTATATTAAATAGTAATAATGGCAAATTTTGGTCAGATTGTTAACAATTATATATATAATATGTGAATACAGGGAGTATTTATTATATGAAAAAATTAGAAATTCTGCAAAAAATACGTTTAAGGGACAAAATGATTATTATTTATATACTTGGGGGAATGATTCCTTTTATTATTTCAAGTTATTATGCAAATATACAAGGAAGGAATACTATGACAAGGCTGGTTAAAGAAAGCCAGATGGAAGAACTTTCAATTATGAAAGACAGAATAAGGGAGTCTATGGATGTAGTAGAGAAAGTTTCTACAAAATTATATATAAATAGTACAATTAAAAGTGTTGCTACTAAAAGATATAAAAGTTACAGGGAATTTACAGAAAACTGCAAGAAACTTAAATTTATTGATGATTATATTTATGATTATGAACAGGATATTTCAGATGTTATTATTTATGTAAATAATGATACAATTAATGTAAATAAATATTTTGGGCGAATTGGTGAAACGATTGCAGAACAGGAATGGTATAAGCCTACCTGTGAAAGGGGAGGAGGCATGTACTGGAGTTTTGGATATGACAGGGAAATGAAAGAAAGGAGACCACAACTTACAAGGCAGGTAAGGGATGAGTATGGAAATACATTATATATAATTGCTATACAGCTCCAGTTTTATAAAATTAAAAAGTTTATTACAGAACGTACAGCCAATACAGTATTTTTATATAATAATGATGAAGTTCTTTACACTAATTTCCAGATTAATAATGAATGGGATTTTTTATTTGAGCATTTGTATAATAATAGTTATATGTCATTTTCTGACCTTGTAAATAAGGGAATTAAAGATTATATTGTAACATATAATAAAATTTACCAGATGGATACAGGTAAATATTTTACGCTTTTAAGTTTTATGGACCACCAAGACATTATATCACAAATAGATGAGGAAAACTTGAGAGGTTTTGCAATTATGTTTGCAGGAATAGCGATATCACTGGTACTTATAGCAATCTTTTCAGGTATATATGAAAAAAGGATGCGTTTATTTACTAGACAGATGCATATGGTTGCTATTGGTGAGTATGATAAAGTGGTTCCTGTAAGGGGAAGGGATGAGATAGCTGATTTATATGTTGAACTTGAGAAGATGATAGATGATAATAAAAAGCTGTTAAATAGTGTTGTTGAAAAAGAGGTACAACAGGAAAAGCTTCATTCAAAACAAATGGAAATTGAATTTAAAATGCTTGCAAGCCAGATTAACCCACATTTTTTATATAATACGCTTGAAACAATCAGGATGAAAGCACTTGTAAATAAGCAGCGTGAAATAGCAGATCTTGTAAAAATGCTTGCTAAACTTATGAGAAGAAATATACAGGTGGGTGATAAAATGGTAACTATTAAATCAGAAATTGAATTTATAGAATACTATTTAAAAATACAAGATTACCGTTTTGGTGACAGGATAGTTTCGGAAGTGATAGTGGATGATGATATTGATATAAATGCAAAAGTTCTTCCTCTGGTAATCCAGCCTTTTGTGGAAAATGCATTTGTACATGGCCTTGAAGGGGTAGAAAAAGATGGAAAATTATCTATAATTATAGAAAGGGAAATAGAGATAATTAAAATAACAGTACAAGATAATGGTACAGGAATGGATAATTTCCAGCTTAGTGAACTGAGAGGTATTTTAATGTCTAATATTGAAACAAAGGACAGGATCCATATAGGAATAAATAATGTGAACCAGAGAATAAAATTGCAGTATGGTGATATGTTTGGTGTAAAGGTATATAGTAAAAAGGGAAATGGTACAAGAATAGTAATTTGTATGCCTTATTACTGGAACGAAATATAATTTTATAGGTAAAGATGTCAAATATTTAAGGTTTTTTTTTATAATTATTCTGTTACAATACTATAAACAGGACAGAGTTGATTATTATTAAGGAGGAAATGTTATGAGAAAATCTTTAAAGAAAATAGTGGCAGCTTTTACCGCATCTTCATTAGCTCTGGCACTTGCTGTTGGTATACTGCCAGGTGTGGCAGAGGCAGTAGAGTGCAGTGATGCTGGAAAGAAAGCAGCTAAAGCTGAACTTAATGTTGATACACCAGAATACCATGCTTATTTCGGATACCAGCAGCAGGGTACATGGACATTCCGTAATGCATGGTATGATCCAGGAGCAGGCCTTGATGGTAAATTCAGCATTGGTGTTGGTGACTATAATACTTTAATGACGGATGGAGGCAATGCAGTAATTGAAGGACCTGTTATAACAGATGCAATAATTAAAGGAAATGGTACATATTCAGTAAGCCTTACAAATATTAATGGTGCAATTCCTGCAGATGATGGTGCTACTAATATAACATCATTGATTTTTGTATCTACTGATATACCTTCAAGTGCAATAGGCACAATTAATTTCTCTGATTTTAAATTAATTGTTGATGGTGCAGAGATACCTTTGCCAGGTAGTGAACCATATGTTGACGCTGATGCAGAGGAGCTTGGCCTTTACCAGTTTGATGTTGTAAACACATACCACAAAGAGGCATATACATCACCTAGTATACTTGCAACAAATAATTCAATAGAAATACAGTTTACAGTAAGTGGTTTTAATGTAGATGACCCAGATGCTGTTATTGCAGAACCTACAGAAGCACCAACAGAGGAGCCTGCATCATCAGACGCTGGAAGTGCTGCATCATCAGGTGCAGATGATAAAAGTGACAGTGATGAGGAAGGTTCATCAAATACAACAACAATTATTATAGTAGTAGTTGCAGCAATAGTAGTAATTGGCGGAGTTGTACTTGTAATGAGGAAGAAGGAATAATTAACGGTTCTTAGTGCATTTTTAAAATATATAAAGAGAAGGAGATAGTTTTTCTATCTCCTTTTTTGTATATATAAAAATATAATAAAAAGTATGAAAAATAAGTGTATTTTCAGTCAATAATTTGTGGTATTTTTTTAACAGGGATGTAGGTATAATTATACAAAGAAGAAGGTATAATGCTCTGGTTAATTTGGTTGTATTGACTAAAATTGTTGTGGCATTAAAATTTAATGAAACAGGAGGAACCTTATGAAAGAAGAAAAGACAGAAATTAAGGGAGCTTTGGGCAATGTATATATTGTACAACGTATTGCTATTCTTCTTGCAGTAATAGCTATGTTTTTCCCTGCGTTTAATCCTGCCAGGATTTGTGAGCTTATCAGTGAAAATCTTTCTCTTTTCACATCAGCAGTTTCATATTCAAGCCTGACAGATGGCTGTGCAAGAGCATTCCGTATGGGATGGATTGATGAAAGTGTGTTTATGGTAATATTTGTTGCATCTATTGTTATTCTTTTGGGTATTATCCTTGGTGTAGCAGGTGGATGTATGTCACTTGGTAATCTTAAAATGCAAAAGACTGGGCTTTTATTTTCAATGGGCAGCGGGTTGCTGCAGATTGCAGGTTCTGTTATACATTTTGTAAGTTATACAATGGCACAGAATGCAGAAAATGTTGAAAGAGTAAAACCTATATTTGCAAATGCAATAATTCTTTATATTGTTATTGGTGTAGTTGTTTTTCTGGTTTCAGTTTTTCTTTTTATTAAACTGCCAAAACCTGACAGTAATATGAAGTATGAGATGGAATCAAAATATAAGCTTTTCCTTATGTTCCTTCCGTTTGCAGCACTTGCATTTGTATTCTGTTATCTGCCTTTATGGGGATGGAGATATGCATTCTTTAACTATAAGTCTGGTGGAAGCCTTTCAATGGATAACTTTGTAGGTTTCAAATGGTTTGCATATTTATTCCAGAATGCTGCTACAAGAAATGATATTGTAAGGGTTCTTAGAAATACTTTTGCAATGAGTGCGCTTAATATATTTACAAGCTGGATTCCTATGATGTTTGCGGTATTCCTTTGTGAAGTTAAGAATATGAGGTTCCGCCGTTTTGTACAGACATTTACTACTATTCCTAACTTTATAAGCTGGATTCTTGTTTATGCTATTGCGCTTTCTATTTTTTCAACAGATGGTTTTATAAATACATTTGCTAAAGAATTTGGATTACTTGCAGAAGATGCAACTGGTACAAACTACCTTATGGGAAATTCATTTACATGGGTTAAAATGTGGTTATGGGGTACATGGAAAGGTGTAGGCTGGAGTGCAATTATATACATAGCAGGTATTTCAGGTATTGACCAGCAGCTTTATGAGGCCGCGGAGATTGATGGTGCAGGGCGTTTCCAAAGGATGTGGCATATTACACTTCCAGGACTTACTCCTACATTCTTTGTATTGCTGCTTATGTCTATTGCAAATATCCTTACTAATGGACTTGACCAGTATCTTGTTTTTAAAAATGCACAGAATGTAAAAACAATAGAGGTACTTGACCTTTATGTTTATAATCTGGGTATTGGTGGTAGTTCTATACCGCTTTCAACTGTTGTAGGTATGTTTAAATCTGTAATAAGTGTGGTACTGTTGTTTGGCGCAAACGGTGTATCTAAGAAACTCCGTGGCGAAAGCATTATTTAGGAGGTGGATATGTTATGGCAAAGACAGCCCAGGAAAAATTAGATGAAAAGAAAGAAAAGGAATATAAGAAAACACATAAGAATTTTTACAAAACTAAACCTGGTGATGTATTATTCAATGTTTTAAACTATTTATTCTTTACATTATTTACCCTTACATGTATATTCCCGTTCTATTATCTGTTTATTAATACAATTTCAGATAATGACCTGGTAAAAAGAGGACTTATTAATTTCTATCCAAAGGGAATTAATTTTAATAACTATCTAGCCCTTAAAAGTGTTAATGATTTAGGTTATGCATTTGTTGTAACAATATCAAGGACAATTATAGCTACTGTATTAATGGTTGTTGCATCTGCATTTGTAGGATATCTTGTTACAAAACAGGAGATGTGGAAGAGAAGTTTCTGGTACCGCTTCTTAGTAATTACAATGTATTTTAATGCAGGTCTTATTCCATGGTATTTGAACTTTGCAATGTTAGGTCTTACAAATAAGTATACTGCCTATATCTTACCAGCTATTGTTGCACCTTATAATATTATTCTGGTAAAAACATATATAGAGTCGATACCAGGAGAACTGGAGGAAAGTGCTTTTATAGATGGTGCTTCACATATGACAGTATTCAGGAAGCTGATATTCCCTCTTAGTAAACCAATACTTGCTACCATAGCTATATTTGGTGCAGTAGGTAACTGGAACTCATTCCAGGATTCCCTTATACTTATGCAAGATTCACATTTATTTACATTACAGCACAGGTTGTATATTTACCTGAACCAGTCTTCTAATATACAATCAGTAATGCAATCGGGAGGTTCAGCGGCAGTATCAGCAATGGAGCAGGCACTTAATGCGAAAGTTATTAAGTATACTATTTCAATGGTATCTATTATACCTATACTTCTTGTTTATCCATTTATGATGAGGTATTTTGAAGAAGGTATTATGCTGGGAGCAGTTAAGGGCTGATTATTTATATTAATAAAGGTTAAAATAATACCGGTCAGTGGCTCTGTCTGGTAAATAAGAATTGGGAGGAATGGTTATATGAAAAAACGTTTTTCAAAGAAATTATTATCAGTAATATTAGCATCAAGCATGGTTGCTGGGCTTACAGGCTGTGGCAGCAGCGGTGGTGGCAGTAAAGACAGTAAAGAGCCAATTACACTTGAAGTATTCAGCCAGTTAGCCAATTATTCTGGTATGCAGGGAGGATGGTCTGCTGATATACTGCTTGAGAAGTTTAATGTTAAGTTAAATATTATCCCAGACCCGGCAGGAAACAGCGTGTATGATACACGTGCTGAGAGTGGAGACCTTGGTGATATAGTTGTATTTGGTAATAACTATGATAAATATCCTAGTGCTGTACAGCAAGGGCTGCTTTATAACTGGGATGGAGAGGGTCTGCTTGAAGACTGTGGTGAATATATTAATGAACATATGAAAGATGCCCTTGAAAATAACAGAAATCTTAATTCAACGATTACAGATGGCAAGGATAATTCTTGTTATGGGTTTGGATTTAATGTTGCTACATCTAGTGAAAACCATGGTGAATTTATGTATTCATGGGATATAAGATGGGACTTATATAAGCAGCTTGGATATCCTGAATGTAAGAATCTTGATGACTATATAGAAATCCTTAAAGATATGCAGAAGGCATGCCCAAAAGATGAAGCAGGACATAAGACATATGCAGTTTCTATGTGGAGCCAGTGGGATGATGCTATGGTAATGTATGTTAAAGCTATGGCTACAGCTTATTACGGTTATGATGAGCAGGGACTTGGTCTTTATGACCCTAAGACTGGCAGTTATTATGATGCACTTATGGATGATGGCCCATATCTTGAAATGCTTAAATTTTTTAACAAGTTATACCAGGAAGGGCTGTTAGACCCTGATTCAATGACACAGACTTATGATGAAGCTCTTGAAAAACTTAAAAATGGTGGTGTATTTACTTCTAACTTTAACTATGCAGGTTCATTAGCCTATAATACACCTGCACATGTTAACGAAGGCAAGGGAATGTACAGCATGAAACCATCTGAGGCTACCCCTCTGGTATATGGTCTTGGTACACTCGGTAGTGACAGGATATGGGCAATTGGCTCTAAATCAGAATATCCTGAACTTGCAATGGAAGTAATTAATTATCTTGCAACTCCAGAAGGCTTTATGGAATCACAGTATGGTCCTAAGGGTGAAACATGGGATTATGATGAAGAAGGAAATACATTTTTCACAGAGCATGGAAAACTGTGTAACAAAGATAAAATGGGTACACAAATGGGTAATGGGCATGAAGGCACTTACCATGACGGTGAGTTACAGATTAACAATATTACATGGGCACTTGATGCTGAAAACCCTGATTCAAATGGTGAAACATACAATAGCAAGAAATGGAAGAGTAACATTACAGAAGCTGAGAGTGAAATTGAACAGGACTGGCGTGACTTTACAGAGTGTACAAATCCAGATGAGTATATGGAGAAAGATGGCAAGTATACATTATCTCCAGCTTCTTCTTATGCAAAACCTGAAATGGAAGCAGAATTGCAGACCACATGGAAACAGGTTACAACTACTATTAAAAACAGTTCATGGGAAGCTATGTATGCTAAGACAGATGCAGAGTTTGATAAAATTGTTGCAAACATGAAGAAAGAAGCAAATAATTATGGTTATGACATATGTGTTGAGTGGTCAAAAGAAGAGGCTGCTAAACGTAAAGCTTGTGAAGATGCTCTTCAGAACTAATATCATTATCAAGAAAGCCTTATGTTTTATTTTATATATAGACTAAAACTATTAAACTTTCTTGCCATATAAAATAAATAACTGGACTGTCCATTATAACTGGGCAGTCCGGTTTGTATTTTTTGCTTGCAAATAACAGACTGGTTGTATATAATTATGAAACGGAGGTGTATCTGATATGGGAAATAATAGTTTTTTTAGTATTGAAAGCCCGCTATATAAGTTTATGAGCAGGCTTACAGATATTATAAAGCTAAATTTTTTATGGCTGTTGTGCAGTATTCCGGTTGTAACTATGGGAGCATCAACTGTAGCAGCATTTTCTATAACATTAAAAATGGTTGAGGATGAAGAAGGATATGTTGCAAGGAAATTTTTCCATGAATTTAAGGAGAATTTAAAGAAGGGAAGTGTTATTGGGATTATCCAGTGTATTGCAATGTATGCAATTTATCTTGATTTCCAGCTTGCTGGTGCAGTTGAAGGCAGCAGCACTATGTTTACAGTAATAGGTGTAATTGCTTCATTTTTAGCTTTTATGCATCTTATATATGCTTATGCACTGCTGGCAAGATATGAAAATACAATTATTAATACTATGAGAAATTCACATTCAATTTGTATAAGGTACTTTAAAAAAACAATTGGGTTATTTCTTGTACTTGTACTTGAATTTGTAGTATTTTTATGGAATTTCTCTACTCTTTTTTTAGCAATATTAATAGGTCCGGCCTGTGTTATATATACTATTAGCGGGTTTGCAAGACCTCTGTTCAGGATTATTGAAACTGATAATGAAGAAAGGGCAGCACAGAGCCAGGATGATGATGAAGAAGAGAATAATGATAATTCTCCGGAAGTTGTACCTGGTGATGAGGAGCATTAAAACACCTATATCCACACGCAGGCAAAGTGTGGATATACAAATTTATTTACATAATCTTGGGCACACCTGATGAGGGGTATTTGTTTTAGGTTATTGTAATAACTTGGAAGGAACTGGCATAATGCATATAGTGATTTGTGATGACAAAATTGAAGACCTGGCAATTATAGAAAAAATGTTATTAAAATATAGCACATGTCATCCAAATATAAATTTTGAAACAGAGAAATTCTCTGATGCTCATAAACTGTTTGGTAAAATACAGGATAACCAGCTAGCAGATATATATATACTTGATATTATAATGTCAAAAGTGACAGGAATTGAAATTGGAAACCAGATTAGGAAGTCTGGTAATAAAAGTATAATTATTTATATTACTTCTTCTGCTGATTTTGCTTTGGATGCTTATGATGTACATGCAGTAAGATATCTGGTAAAACCAGTTAGTGAGGAGAAGTTTTTTGAGGCTGTTGATTATGCATTGTCTTATATAGATGTGAAAAGGGGTTCTGTTTATATTGTGAAAACAAAGGATGGTCTGGAACAGATTCCATATTCACAGATAGAATATATTGAAAGTTCTTCAAGGATGTTGGAAGTAAACTTAACAAATGGTGGAAAAATAAGAAGTATATGTATAAGAAAGTCTTTTGATGAGGAAATTAAAGAACTTTTAGATGACAAAAGTTTTATAAAAGTACATAAGTCATTTTTAATTAACCTAAGATATATAAAGAAACTTAACAGGAGCAATGTTATAATGGAGAGCGGTGCCAGTATACCAGTAAGTAAAAAGAGTACTGTAAATGTAAAAAGAGAATATTTATTATTTGTATCAGAGCAGTACAGATAGGAAGTAGCAATGGATTATTTTTCAAATATATCATATACAATAAGCCATGTTTTTTTAATGTTGTTTATTTATTTGTTTATTATACACCACTATTCTAAATTTGTCACAGTTTTAATTTGTTTTTCGGGATTTTTTTCTCTAACTTTTCTTGATTGTTTTAAGCTGAATATTTTTCCAGACAGTGATTTATGTTATTTTATAGTAACTATTATACAGATAATTATAACACAATCTGTAAATATTATTATTTCTAAAAAAAGAGATAACAGGACATTGTTTATGGGACTTAGTGCATCCAATTATGTAATAGCAGGTAGTATTACAGCGTCTATATTGTATATATGTACTGGAAATAAATTATTTTCCATTGTAGGAAGTATTATTGTACATTTTTCTATCCTTGTTATTTTGTTTTTTAAAATCAGAAATATATGTCTTAAATTCCAGGAAAGGGAATATATGAAAAACTGGTGGGAATTGTGCCTGGTTCCCGTATTTTTTTATTGTGGATTTTCTTGTATAGCATTTTTTCCATATAATCTTTATGATAATCCATCTAATATACTGGGGATTATAATTTTTATTATAACTATGTTTGTTTCTTATGTTGTTGTTATGAGGTATATGGGAAGCCAGTCTGCCAATATGGATATTTACTGGAAAAATGTGTTTATGGAAGAATATATCAAAGGGCTTGAAAGCCAGTACCGCCTTGTAGAACAGTCAGAACATAACCTGAAAATATTACGTCACGATATGAGGCACTATTCAAGGATGATTGATTCTTTATTGAAACAGAAAAAGTATGATGAAATTAAAAAAGTTACAGAATATATTAATGATGTTGTGGATGAAAATAAAATAGTTAAATATTGTAATAATTTAATTACTAATACAATAATTTCAAAGATGATGGAGAAAGCTTCTTTTTTTGGTATTGAGGTACAGATGGATATTATTATACCAAATGAAATTCCAGTTAACGGCTATGAGTTTACTTCTGTGATTGCAAATTTATTTGAAAATGCGCTTATATGTGTGAAAGAATTTAAAGATAAGAAAAAAAATATATATGTAAAAGTACATTGTAATAAAGAATATCTGTTAATACAAATGAAGAATGAGTATGATAAGGAAATTATATTAGATGCGGTTACAGGTTTTCCAAAAAGTACAAAAGGAAGAAATCATGGTCTAGGTATGCAAAGTGTATTGGCTTTTGCAGAGAAAATTGGGGGTGAAGCAGGCTGTTATCTGGATAATGGAATTTTTAATATAATGATTTTTGCGAAGTTTTAGACAATTTTTGTGAAGAAACGGTATAAAGAGTTGATAGAAAACAGAATATAATAGAATTGCAAGTATTACTTCTGAATCTGAAGTAGTAAAATCCCACAGCATATTTTTTGGTGTGCTGGTTTATTCGTTTGGTATGCTGTGGGTGGCCAAACCCCATACAGATATCCAGGGCAAAACCGCTATAACCCCTGGCATGTTCCTGGGTATCTGTATATAAAACAATGCCCATGTACTATACAGGGATTAAGGAGAGAATTTGATGCAGAAAATATTTATTAAATATACTGTTGTTATTATGACGACAGCTATTTTTTTGATACTTTTTATTAATTTTTTGTTTTCTTTACATACACTTAAAAACCAGCAATTTGAAAGTTTTAATATAAAGACAGAACAGGTAATACATACTTTGGAAAATAACCAGGAAGAATTAAAGATTATGAATGAAAACCTGGATGAAGATTATCTGACAAGGGCAAAGGCAGCAGCATATATATTTGAACGCCAGAAAGAAATTAAAATGAATGTAAAAGAGATGCAGTATCTTGCTAAATTGCTTAATGTGGATGAACTTCACTTAATTGATGGCAATGGAATTATTATTGCGGCATCTGTGTCTAAATATGTTGGCTTTGATATGTCATGCCATAAACAGACACGTGCTTTTGTGGAAATTCTGGAAAGTGATGATGAAGATGCATATCTTATCCAGGAGGCACAGCCTAATGCAGCAGAAGATAAAATAATGAAGTATGTAGGGGTTGCCAGAAAAGACCAGAAGGGTGTTGTACAGGTTGGTTTTAAGCCAATAAGGCAGTTAGAGGCAGAATCCAGGAATACTTATGAATATATCTTTTCAAAGTTTCCTACAGACATAGGAGAAGAACTTTTTGTATCAGATTGTAATACAGGTGAAATTTTAGGACATTCTGATGGCATGGACAGGCAATTTAATGATGAATATTATAAATTAAAGGAACTGGCTGGATGTACAGAGGGTGCATATAAAAAAGACAAAAATGGCAGGGTTATGTATGTTACAAGTACAAGATATGGCAATGTGCTTATTTGCCATGCTGTGCCAGGCAATGTTATATATAGTAAACTTTGGAAGACTACTTTGAGTACATTTATATATTTATTGTTTGTGGAAATTGCTGTTATACTTCTTCTTAATTATCTTGTTAAACGTAAAGTTGTAGATGGTATACACGGAGTTATAGAAGATTTATCTGCAATCGCAAATGGTAATCTTGATACTATAGTGGCAGCAAAGGGAAACCGGGAATTTGAGAAACTAAGCTGGGGAATTAATACAATGGTAAAGAGCATTGTAAGTATTTCTGACCGTATTTCTGCAATTATTGAAATAAGTGGTGTACCACTAGCTGCTTTTGAGTATGAGGATGGAGTTAAGAATGTATTTGCAACCCGTGGACTGGGGCAGCTTTTAGATATTCCTGTATGTAGAGCAGATGAACTTTTTAGGAATTCTGATATGTTTGGCAGGTATATACATAAAATAACAGAAGAGCCAATAGAAGGGGAGAAGGATATATTCCAGATAAGTGATGTGAAATATATACGTATACATATGACAGAATCTTCTAACAGGTATCTTGGTGTTGTAACAGATGTTACGGATACTATGACAGAGAGAAATAAACTTAAATATGAGAATACACATGACCATCTTACAGGGTTATATAAATTCCAGCATTTTAAAAAACTGGCAGCAGAAGTATTGCAGAAGATGCCAGAAGGGGAAGTTTGTGCAGTTGTAATGTTGGATTTGGATTATTTTAAGTCAGTTAATGATACGTTTGGACATGATGCGGGTGATAAATATCTTCAAGGTTTTTCAGATGTAATGAAATCTATGTCTGAAAAACACTTTCTTACAGCAAGACGTTCTGGGGATGAGTTTTGTATGATAATTTATAATTGTGACAGCAGGGAAGATATTATTGGGTTTTTAGATGGTTTTTATGAAGTTCTTGGAAAAACTTATGTGAAATTATCTAGTACAGAATCAAGGACTATAAGTGCATCTGCTGGTTTTGCATGGACAGCAGATTCTTCTATGAATATAACCACTCTTCTTAACCATGCGGATGAAGCTTTATATGAAATGAAGAGAAATGCAAAAGGCAGTTATGAAGAATATAAAGGATAGATAACTGGAACAGGACAAAATAAAAGGCATGTTATTCTAATAAAAGTATCTAAGATGCAATTTTTATCTAGCGTTAAAAGATGTTGTATTTTGAATATATTTTATATAGAATAACTGCCTTTTGTGGAAAGTGTATAAGTTATCAGAAATAAGCTTCAAAGTTTTGTCCAAGGCTTGGATCTGATGGAACTTCCATCATTTCTGCAATACAGCCAGCCTGTTCTTCAAATGTATCCATTGCCATGTCAAGGACAGCAATGCTTACATCAGTCATAAGTTTGTTCTGTGCCATTGCGGTTGAAAGTGCTGCAATATCCATTATAACCCCCTCCTTTTATTTATTATTTTAAATATATATAGTGTATACATAATGTTATTATAAATCTTTTTGTTATATAGGGCAAATGTTTTTTACAGGCTTTATATAGAATTTTATATGGTATTATAGTTGTATAATATGTAGAAAAATTTTTATTGAAGTTTGTAGTTAATTATGGTATACTCTGGATTATTGTATTTTGGTTATTTCACATAAAAATAGCCCGGGTGTCCGGAACCTTCCACCCGTGAAACAAAACTAAAGGAGATTTTAATTATGAACAAGAAAGTTTTATTTATCACACAATCGGCGATGATTGCAGCAGTTTATATTGTACTTACATATTTTATAAGTGCTTTCAATCTTGCTTCGGGTTCTATACAGATAAGGCTTTCAGAGGCTTTGACAGTCCTTCCTTATTTTACACCAGCGGCTATTCCTGGTCTTGCAATAGGCTGTTTTTTATCAAATATCCTGATAGGAAGCCTTGTTCCTGATATAATATTTGGAAGCCTTGCAACATTAATAGGTGCAGTTGGAACATATCTATTAAGAAATCATAAGTTTGTGCTTACATTACCTCCAGTAATAGCCAATATGCTTATTGTTCCATTTGTACTTAAATATGCATATGGTGTGCCACCAGTTATTTTTAATGATGTGGATTTAACTATTCCATTTCTTATGGTTACTGTTGGTATTGGTGAAATTATTTCATGTTGTATACTTGGTACAATGCTTGTACGTGCATTGGGAAAATACCGTGGGCAGATATTTGGAATAATTGCTTCAAAGCCAGTTACAAAGGCACAAGTGGTAAATAAGAATTTATAAAAATAATATAAAATAAATAAGGTCTGGTGTGTTATCACATAGTAAAAAATCCTGGAACGTAATTCACAGGATTTTTTATTATGTGGCATATTATTATATATTAATTTACTTGTAAATAAAAATGGAGTGTTCTATAATAAAAGGCAAAGAATGAATGGTTATTGATGTAAATATAAAAAAATTAATAGAATTTTTGGCGGATATTATAAGAAATATTATGAGATAAAAGGGATTATGAATATGCCAAAATAGATATTTGGAATGTGTATATATTATATTAAAGGAGATAGAAATGTTATGAAAAAGTGTTTTCAAAATATTTTGATAAAAATTGAAAAGAAAAACTGGATTGCCATGTTGGCTTGTGCTGTAATTTTAACAACAGGTTCTGGAATATTGTCTGGATGTTCAGCTACAAAAGAAAATAGCCAGTTGCAGCAAAAAACTGATAGTAATGAAACTGGACTTAATGCTTCTGATGAAGAAAGTAAGGTTTCATCACAACAATTTTCTAAACAAATAGAAAAGCTTGTTTATATAGAAAAATTTGATGGAAAAGAACTTGTATTTGATGAAGTTGAATGGGTAGAAGTGCCAGGTAAACGTGCTAAGGAACTTGGAATAACAGAAGATGATGCACCTTCAGGTTTTAAAGTTTATAATGAAAAAGTTATGACAGAAGAGTTACCAGTTACAAGAAATTGTATTTGTGATTTATTAAATTGGACATCTAATTATGACAGGATGCAAGTTACATTAAAGAAATTTATGAAAATTCTGGCAGACCGTAAAGGAACTAAAATTCCTTATTATTTAACAATTGAAGATAATAAAATTATTTGCATTACTGAACATTATGTACCATAAAGTTGTATATCGGATGCAATATCTGTATAAGCATCAGGAAATTATATAAAAGTGGGAAATTTATATATAAAGAAGAAAACAAAGAAAAAATATAAATATATATTACAAATATCAAGGATAACAGTATGAGCTCAACTGAAAAGGGATATATCAATGAAAATAACCAGAAAAATATTGGAAAAACAGATAAAAAGGGGACAGGAAATTTTCAATGGTTTTATGATATGGAATGTCTTAATTGTGGCAATAAATATTATGCAAATGGTTGCGGTATATGGTTGCGGAAATGTCCTAATTGTCAAGGTGGAAAGCCTTGATGGTATTAGGGGTATATTTTCTTTTCGTTCTGTATAAACAACAAATAGAACATAATTTACCATTCCTATTATATTATAATGGTCTTCATTGATACTATGTTCCATATCATATATTTCAATACGTTGTAAATCATTAAAAACAAACATTGACGTTTCAAAATCAATTCCATGTTTCTTTAAATTTAGTGTTTTTTATTACTCATGTTAACTTCTTCTTTTAATAAATTGGAGAAAATAAGGTAGAAAATAGAATATGTACTTTGCATGTGAAAAGAGGGTATAAATTCCTGGTATCGGAATATCAGATTTTAAAGTAAAAAGGAGAACAGGCACAAGAGTACCTATTCCCCTGTAAATCTTTATTTTTTGAAGTTTTATAATTAACCAAAATATCTTTCAAGTAGTCCCTTAAATGCTTTTCCGTGTCTTGCCTCGTCACGTGCCATTTCATGTACTGTATCATGGATTGCATCTAAGCCAAGTTCTTTAGCTTTCTTAGCTATAGCCATCTTGCCTTCTGTAGCCCCACATTCTGCATCTACACGCATTTCAAGGTTTTTCTTTGTGCTATCTGTAATAACTTCACCAAGTAATTCAGCAAATTTAGCAGCATGTTCAGCTTCTTCATAAGCAGCCTTTTCCCAGTAAAGACCAATTTCAGGATATCCTTCGCGGTGTGCTACTCTTGCCATTGCAAGGTACATACCAACTTCTGAACATTCACCATTGAAGTTGTCACGGAGTCCCTGGAGAATTTCTTCATCAACACCCTGTGCAACACCAACTACATGCTCAGCAGCCCAGTTCATTTCACCTTCCTGTTTTTTGAACTTATCTGCACCAACACCACACTGAGGACATTTCTCAGGGGCTGCATCTCCCTCATAAACATAACCACATACTGTACATACATATTTTGCCATAATTATATCTCCTTTATTATATAAATGATTTCAAATGTATTTATTATTTTATACATTTGATTTAGTTTTTTGCTTATTATTAGTAATGATTACTGATTTCTTGCTTATAATATCATTAATAATATTGTTTGTCAATACATTTTAAAAATTTTTTATTAGTTAATTTTGGAATCTGGCATCATGGTAACACATTTATGGCATATACCATAGAATATAACAGTGTGTCCTTCTATAATCCCATTGAATCCAGCATTTGCAATTTTGTCAATGTGCTCTATTGAGTCCATTTCTATATCTGACAGTGCTTTGCACTTGCGGCAGAAAAAGTGGTTATGGGGTTCTGTACATCCATCAAAATGTATAAATCCGTCACCACAGTCAAGCCTCAATGCTTCTCCATGGTTTACAAGAAGGTTTAAATTCCGGTAAACTGTTCCAAGGCTGATATTTGGAAATCTTTCCTTTACATTGCTGTATACCATTTCTGCAGTAGGGTGTGATGTTGCAGACATAAGGTAATTTTTAATTGCTTCCCTCTGTCTGCTGTAACGTACTGCTTGCATTAAACACCTCCTTATCAGTAATTGTTACTATTATAAAACTATAGTAATACAAAGTCAACGGAAATTTATGTAATATAATTCTATATATTTGCAGAGATATTATTAATACGTTATAATGAATTTGTAAAATTTTTAAAAATGTGACAGAAAAGGGAGGCAGTTATGAAATATGCAGAAATGTATAAATTTTATATAAGAAGGATTGTACGGAATTTTACAGTATTTACAAAGTGGACTGTTTTTTCAGTTTTTATTGGATTTGTTGTAGGAGGTTTTAGTACACTTTTTGCATTCTGCCTGCGTAAAGTTACAGAGTTCCGTACAGATAATCCGTGGATGATACTATTGCTTCCGTTAGCTGGTGTATTGGTAGTATTTTTGTATAGTATATTTAAGTATAAAAATGATAAAGGAACTAATCTTGTACTTTCAACAATACATGCAGAAGCGGAACTTCCATTTAAAATGGCACCATTAATATTTATATCTACAATAATAACACATCTTTTTGGAGGCTCAGCGGGCAGAGAGGGGGCAGCACTCCAGTTAGGTGGAAGTATAGGGAACCAGCTTGGAAGATGGTTTAAATTTGATGAGAAGGATAAAAGGATAGTTGTTATGTGTGGCATGAGTGCCGCATTTTCTGCAATGTTTGGTACTCCTATAGCTGCAGCAATATTTTCAATGGAAGTTGTAAGTGTTGGTGTTATGTACTATGCGGCACTTGTACCGTGTGTATTTGCTTCTCTTGTGGCATCGGAAGTAGCTGTACATATGGGAATAGGTCCAGATGTATTTAAAATACTTAATGTACCACAGCTTCATGTAGTTCCAAGTATTAAAATAATTATTCTTGCTGTTTTATGTGCAGGTTTAAGCGTAGTATTTTGTATAATTTTACATTTGTTAGGTGATTTTTACAGGGATAAGCTGAAAAACCCATATATAAGGATAATAGTTTCAAGTGTTATAATAATTGTACTTACAATTATACTGGACACATCAGATTATATGGGGGCGGGAGTTCCTGTTATAGAAGAAGCAGTTAAAGGAAATGTAAATCCTGTTGCTTTTATATGGAAAATAGTTTTCACAGCATTAACTATTGAAGCAGGATTTAAAGGTGGTGAAATTGTACCTTCGTTTTTCGTAGGGGCAACATTTGGATGCCTTTTTGGGCAGATTGCTGGAATTTCACCTTCAATGTGTGCTGCAACAGGTATGGCAGCAGTATTTTGCGGGGTGACAAACTGTCCTATAACATCAATGTTAATAGCATTTGAACTTTTTGGATATGAGGCAGTACCATATTTTCTTATTGCAATAAGTGTAAGTTACCTTATGTCTGGATATTATGGGCTTTACCATGACCAGACAATAGTATATTCAAAATATAAGACAGAATATATTAACCGTAAGGCTAAAGAATAATTTTAAAAGGAGGATAAAATGACAGAGGTAAGGTTTTATAATAATGTAGATGATAATTTGCTTAAATTTGCAGTAATTATATCAAAGTCAGTATTAAATGAAATTTTATAAAAATACTTGACGTATTTTCCTATATGTGGTATTCTGTCAAAGGTTTTGCTAGAAGCAATGCCACACTGCCGTAGACAGCAGGTGCCGGATAACTGGCGTAAGGACAAGCCGCCTGCCGAGGAGAAATTATTTTTTATGGAATTTTTGTCTCCCTGTGTACGTATGTGGGGAGTTTTTTCATATATTAAGAAATTGTATTGGTTTGAAGTTTATTTATATATAATAACGGTTTGATACATTTTCTTAAAAGATGTCTGCAAGCAGTGGGATAATAAAATATGGGTATGCCCAGGAAAGGAGATTGGCTCATGGCAAAAATTGAAATAAAACAGCCTATAGTTGACGAGATTAAATCAAAAGTTGAAGGTGCTACTACAGTAGTTTTAGTTGATTACCGTGGACTTAATGTTGAGCAGGATACAAGGCTTCGTAAAAACTTAAGGGAAGCAGGATGTGAATATAAGGTGTACAAGAACACTCTTATGAGACGTGCATTTGAAGGTACAGACTGTGCACAGTTAGACAGCCTGCTTGAAGGACCATCTGCAATAGCTATTTCAAAGGATGATGCAACAGCTCCTATAAGAATTCTTAATAATATGGCAAAAGAGGCAGAGGCTCTTGAATTTAAAGCTGCTATTGTAGAAGGAAACTTTTATGATGCTGAAGGAGTTAAGGCTCTTGCAAGTATTCCTTCAAGAGAGGAACTTATTTCCAAACTGCTTGGTTCTTTACAGTCACCTATTACAAATCTTGCACGTGTACTTAAACAGATTGCAGAGAAGGGTGACGGTGCTGCAGAGGCGTAAACAAAATACGGGTTTTAACCTCATTAAGTAAGCCCTTTAAAATACACGCTTCTTAAGCGGTGGGTCTGGTTTACCAGGCTAAGCAAAGCAGCAATAAGGTTGTTTTGTTATTGGGCAAGTAGCCAATGCCTGCTTGCAGGCAATGCGGATTGTAAATATCTGCTTGGCTAATCTGGTTATAAGAAAAATTAATAATAATTATATTTATGGAGGTATATAAGATGACTACTCAGGAATTTATTGATGTAATAAAAGGCATGACTGTTTTAGAGTTAAATGATTTAGTAAAAGCATGTGAAGAAGAATTCGGTGTATCTGCTGCTGCTGGCGTTGTTGTTGCAGCAGGTGGTGCAGGTGCTGAAGCTGCTGATGAAAAGGATGAATTTGATGTAGAGCTTACAGAAGTTGGTCCTAACAAAGTTAAGGTTATCAAGGTTGTACGTGAAGTTACAGGCTTAGGACTTAAGGAAGCTAAAGAAGTTGTTGATGGCGCTCCTAAGGTTATTAAGGAAGCAGCATCTAAAGAAGAAGCTGAAGATATCAAGACAAAGATTGAAGCAGAAGGTGCTAAAATTACTCTTAAATAATACCGTGTGTATTAAAGTATTATTAATTGTATATAATATTATATTAGAGAAACACCATGGTTTACCTATGGTGTTTCTTTTTTTTACATGAACATGAAGAACACATATTGTCAAGCAGTTTTGAAACTTCATCCCATGAGCGTTTCAGGCATAAAATTTTACGGTTAAGAGCAATATTACATTGTGTATTTTTAATTATCAATTCTTTAAAACACATATAATCTGTATCTCCATACTATTTTTTATAAATTATATATTATTATATGAAATAACTGGCAAATTGTGTTATAGTAAGATTAATAACTTATAATAAAAAGAGGTGTTTTATAACATGAGATATGCATTAGTCACAGGTGCTACAAGTGGAATTGGCATTGCCCTTTCAAGAGTTCTTGCACGTAAGGGGTATGGAATTATAATGGTGTCTTCTTCTATAAAAAACCTGGATAAGGCGAGGAAAAGCATGGAACAGAGATTTCCTAAGTCCAGGATATATATTATAATGGAAGATTTAGGTGTAAAAGGTGCTGCCAGAAGTTTATATAATAAAATCCATGATAAGGGAATAGATATAGATATACTTGTTAATAATGCAGGTTTTGGTCTTATTGGTGGTACAGAAAAAATTGATGAAAATATGGATGAAAAGCTTTTATATCTTAATATGGTTACACCAACTATTTTATGTAAATTGTTTTTAAGGGATATGTATAAGAAGGGCAGAGGTAAAATTTTAAATGTTGCATCTACAGCAGCTTTCCAGCCAGGACCTTATAATTCAACTTATTTTGCAAGCAAATCTTATCTTTATAGTTATAGCAGGGCAATAAGGTATGAAGCTATGGAACATGGTGTAAATATATGTACATTATGTCCTGGAAGTACAAGGACAAAGTTTTTTAAAAAAGAAGGGCTGAAAACACCTTTGTGGGCTATGCCAGCTGGAAAAGTGGCAGAATATGCAGCAGACGGGCTTTGGAAGAATAAGGCAGTAATAGTGCCAGGAAGAATAAACAGGATTATAAGGGCAGTTCCATCAGGAATAAAGCTGGCAGTAATTGCAAGAATGAAAAAGTGAGAACGAATGTTTCTGTTTGCAGTATAGATTGTAAATCAATTTTTATTGTAAATTTTTGGAGTTAATATTAGTTTTTATCAAAAAAAGCACCATATAAATGATGCTTTTAAATGCGCCTCCAGGGGTTCGAACCCTGGACACCCTGATTAAGAGTCAGGTGCTCTGCCAGCTGAGCTAGAAGCGCTAACATGGCTACTATACCATATATTAAAGTATAATGCAAGTAAATTTTAAAAATTTTATGAAAGGACAGGTAGGAAAATGAGTAAAAGAGAGATGAAGCGTGTTGCAAAGAAGATAATTACGGGAATAATTTGTATATCATGTATAACAGCACAGCCTGTATACAGCAATAAAGGAAATAATATACAGAGGACAGAGGCAGCAGTAAAACAGACGGCGGATTATTCTAAATATTCCAATGTTAAACACGAATGGTATATTATAAGGAAAGATAAACATGAAAAAGCTGGTGGAGGAATTCCTTCAGGCATGAGATTTTCAGATTATAATGCTTATTATATAAATGGAAAAACAAAAGAAAAGGTAATTTATCTTTCATTTGACTGTGGATATGAGAATGGATATACAAAGAGTATTCTAAAAACTTTAAAAAGGCATAATGCAAAGGCAATTTTCTTTGTTACAAAGCCTTTTATAGAATCAAATCCAGACCTTGTAAAACAGATGAAGAAGCAGGGGCATCTTGTAGGAAACCATACTTGTACACATCCAAGCCTGCCTGGTAAATCTGTATCAGAAATAAAAAAGGAAATTAAGGATTGTGCAAAGGCGTATAAGAAAGTAACTGGTTGTAAAATGGACCCTTTTATCCGTCCGCCAATGGGTGAGTTTAGTGAAAGAAGCCTGCAGGTAGTAAAAGATATGGGATATTATACTATTTTCTGGAGTATGGCATATTATGACTATGATACAGAGAACCAGCCTGGAAAAGATTATGTTGTAAACCATTTTAAAGAAAATTACCATAAAGGTGCACTGCCGCTTATACATAATATTTCAAAGTCAAATTGTGAGGCGCTTGATGATGTATTGTCATTTTTAGAAGAGAAGAAATACCGTTTTGGTACATTGGATGAATTTACTATTAATAAAGAACATCAGACACAAAAATTGGATATAATGTAATTATAAAAAATATTTAATGATTTATGGAAAATTATATGCTGTTATGATAATATATTTATAATATCTGGATAACTGTATATATTGGAATACGGCAAATAGCTGTATAGTAGAAAGGGGCTGGTAGTATGTATAAAATTATTACAATGGAGCGTGGGTTTGCAAGTGGTGGCAATGAAAGGGGCGGTATGTCAAAGTTTGACTTGTGCCTGGACAGCAGCAGCCTTGGTATAGATTTGTGTGTTGATATTCTGGCGGGAATAATTGGAGCATAAAAGGTAAGATATTAATAGTTACATAAACTGGCAGCAAATATAAACCTTGCAAAAAAGTATAAATAAGAGTATACTCATGTGTATGCAGCGCATTAGTAAAACGGCGCTGTTAATTATTATAATATAGTGGTGGCTATATGGACAGGTTTAATAAAGATAAATCTAAACAAGATATAATTGACAGGCTTAAAGAGGAAAATGAGGGTTTAAAACGTAAGATAGAAAAACAGGATGCAGGTACAAAGCGTATAAATAAAAAGCGCAGGTGCTGGAGAATATGTGGGATAATACTTATGGTTACAGGACTTATTTTTCTTGGTATCCTGATATATGAAGAAGGTAAAGAGTATAAGAGTGCAAGGGAGATAAAAAAGTTACAGGAGCAAAAAGAAAACTTTTATAGTGATGAAGATACATCAGGGATACTGCCTGAATACCGTAAACTATATGAAACAAATTCTGACCTGGCAGGATGGATAGTTATTGATGGTACAGATATTAATTATCCAGTAGTACAAAGCAAAGTGTACCAGGAATTTTATCTGGATCATAATTTTGATGGTGAAGAGGATGATGCAGGTTCTATATTTATAGATGCCAGAAATGATATTCTTCTTCCAGATGACAATATTATTATTTATGGGCATAATATGAAGAATGGTTCTATGTTTGGGACTCTTCAGTATTATCTTGACAAAGAATATTATAATACACATAATATTATTTCATTTGATACTTTATATGGGCATTATGTATATAAAATTGCAGTAGTTGGTTTATCAAAGATATCAGAAGAAAGTGAAGATACATTTAAGTATTATGACTTTCTTAATGCAAAAAATAAAAAAGAGTTCAAGACATATGTAGAAAATATTAAGAAACTTGAGGCATATGATACTGGCACCAGCTTGTCGTATGGTGATAAGCTTATTACACTTTCTACATGTAATAGTGTAGAAGAAGATGGAAGATTATTTATTGTAGCTAAGGAGGTTAAAAATGAGGGTCAATAGGAAATATTTTGTAATAGGAGCATTAATTGCATTGATGTTGGCAGTTTTGCCATCTTCTATGGCAAGTGCAGATGAAGGTGATGTATATACAGTATCATATAACCTTACAGGAGTGGTTGTTTCACCATCTGTAACAGAAGCAACAGAAGGAAGTTCATTAACTATGCAATTTGCACCAGATGAAGGATATTCGCTTCCTGACAGTATAACTGTTGAAGCAGGCGGATTTGAAATGACAGATGGATATATATATGAGGATGGCATTCTTACTATTAATGAAGTATATGCAAATATAACTATCACTGCTGCCGGGGTTACAGAACCTGATGAGTCTGGTTCTTACAGTATTAGTTATGATTTATATAAAGTTAAGGCAAGTAAACAGGATGGCAATGTAAAGGCAGGAACAAGCTATTCAGTTAAGTTAAAGGCAAATAGTGGTTTTAAGCTTAATACTGCCAATGTTGCAGTATCAGTTGATGGCGAATACATATATAATGGTTATTCTTATGATGATGGTGTGCTTGTAATAGATTCAGTTAATGGTGATGTGGTGATAGAAGCTATTGCAGTTCCAACTTCTTCATCAGATAAGAAAACTGATGATAAGAAGACAAATACAAGCAGCAGCAATAATTCATCTGGCAGCAGTTCTAAGTCTGGACAGGCGCTTGCTAATACAGGAGGAAGTGCAGTAAATTATAATACAGGTTCATACAGGGCACCAAGGACAGGTGATGGTATGGATATAAGATATTATGGGGCACTGGCACTTATATTTATTGGTGCAGGATGTTTTGTAACAGGCAGGAAGTTTAAATAAGCAGATATAAAAATACTGGCAGCAGGTAAGTAGTACAATACCTGCTGCCTTATATTTTTAAAATGTATTTTATATAAAATTGAAAAAGCCCCTACCCAGCGTATTAAACGCCAAACGAGGACTTTATAGTGCGCCTCCAGGGGTTCGAACCCTGGACACCCTGATTAAGAGTCAGGTGCTCTGCCAGCTGAGCTAGAAGCGCTTATATTAAATTTCTGTCTGCTTTTTAACAACGAAACTATTATAGCAAGGTTATTTATAAAATGCAAGTGTTTTTTTATAAAAAGTTAATTTTTTTTCTTATTTAAGACATAATTTCTCTTTAATTACACTAAAAAGAGTGATATACTTAGAGCGGCTAATGTTACATACAGATATAAATAGAAGTCAAGTTATGATTACTGTTTTATGTAAAATAGCAGAAAACAAGCTTTGCAGTAACTATAAAACAATCTGTACCCAGTACCAGGGCCAATAAGGTTGCAAATTTTTTTATTCATGCAAAGTATGGATAATATATGTTTGGAAGGAAGATTATCAATGATAGCAAAAAGTATGGTAAAGTATGTAGAAGGAAGTTCAGTTACACGTGCAATGTTTGAGGAAGGAAAGAAACTTGCTGCGAAGTATGGGGCAGAGAATGTATTTGATTTCAGCCTTGGCAATCCAAGTACACCGCCGCCAGAAAGTGTAAAGAAGGCATTGTCAGATATATTAAATGAAACAGAACCAGGACGGCTGCATGGGTATATGAATAATTCAGGACATGAAGATGTAAGGGAAGCAGTTGCCCAATCATTAAATAAAAGGTTTGGAACTGCATTTTCACAGAAAAATATTTTAATGACAGTAGGGGCAGCAGGAGGGCTTAATGTAATACTTAAGACACTGGCAGACCCAGGTGATGAGATTATTGCATTTGCCCCATATTTTGGTGAATATAATAATTATGTTGCAAATTTTGGTGGAAAGATGGTTGTTGTAGCACCTGATATACTTTCTTTCCAGCCAGACATTGAAGAGTTTGGGAAGAAGATAACAGCAAAGACAAAAGCAGTAATAATAAATACACCAAACAATCCTACAGGTGTAGTTTATTCGGAAGATACAATAAAGAAGATTGCAGAGGTTCTTTATAATAAACAGGAAGAATATGGGACACAGATTTATATTATATCAGATGAGCCATACCGTGAGCTTGTGTATGATGGAGTGAAAGTTCCTTATATTACAAAATATTATAAAAATACCATTGTTGGTTATTCTTATAGCAAATCATTGTCATTGCCAGGTGAAAGGATAGGTTATCTTGTAATACCAGATGAAGCAGATGACTTTGAAAATCTGCTTTGTGCTGCTAATGTGGCGAACCGTATACTTGGATTTGTCAATGCACCATCAATTATGCAGCTTGCAGTAGCAAGATGTCTTGAAGAGACTACTGATATTTCTGTATATGATACAAACCGTAAACTTTTATATAATAAGCTGGTATCATATGGGTTTGAGTGTGTAAAGCCAGAAGGTGCATTTTATTTGTGGGTTAAAGCTTTGGAGGATGATGATATAAGCTTTGTTAATAAAGCAAAAGAATTTAATCTTCTGCTTGTACCTGGAAGTTCATTTATGTGCCCTGGATATGTGCGTATTGCATACTGTGTAGACACAGATATGATAAAACGTTCATTTGTACAATTTGAAAAACTTGCTAGATGTTATAATTAATATAATCAGGGAGTGTTTGGAATTAATATTGCTTTGTTAATTTATGTAAATAGTGGTTTTTTAATTTTTAGACATACCCTGGGAAGAGAGGTTAGTATGAGCAGCTGGAGAGATAATTTACGTTATATAGAACCATATGTACCAGGTGAACAGCCGGATTTGCCTGATATGGTTAAATTAAATACTAATGAAAACCCTTATCCGCCATCTCCAAAGGTGGCACAGGTTATTAAGGATTTTGACAGTGGTACATTACGTCTTTATCCAGACCCAGGTTCAAAAGTCCTGGCAGATGCCATTGCCAAAAGGTATAAAATTGCTAGTAATGAAGTTTTTACGGGTGTTGGGTCAGATGATGTGCTTGCTATTGCATTTATGACATTTTTTAACAGTAAAAAACCTATACTTTTTCCAGATATAACTTATTCATTTTATGATGTATGGGCAAAGCTTTTTTGCATACCATATAAAAGACCAGAACTTGATGAAGCTTTTAAAATAAAAGCAGAGGATTATTACTGTGATAATGGTGGTATTGTAATAGCTAACCCTAATGCACCTACAGGAATAAGACAAGATAAAAGCTTTTTAAGGGATATAATAGAACACAACCGTGATGTTGTTGTAATAATAGATGAGGCATATGTTGATTTCTGCCGTGAATCAGCACTTCCACTGGCAAAGGAGTATGATAATGTGCTTGTGGTACAGACTTTCTCTAAATCACGTTCACTTGCTGGCATGCGCATAGGATATGCAATGGGAAACCCAGAACTTATTAAAGCTATGGATGATGTAAGGTTTTCTTTTAACAGTTATCCAATGACAAGGCTTTCAGTTGCTGTTGGGGCAGCCACTATGGAAGATGAGGAGTATTTTAGGGAAACTACTAGAAAGATAATTGATACAAGGGAATGGACAAAGAGAGAATTAAATAAACTTGGATTTTCATTTTGTGATTCAGAAACAAATTTTATATTTGCAAGCCATGAGTCAGTGGATGCAAAGTATATTTTTGAAAAATTAAAGGAAAAGCATATTTTTGTGAGATATTTTAACTCTCCACGCATAGATAATTCTTTAAGGATTTCTATAGGGACACAAGAAGATATGAAATATTTTATATCTGAATTAGGAAAAATAGTATAAAACAGTGACAGAAACAGAAAAAAGTGATATTATATATGCTGTATGTCTGGAAATGTTATACAGATATTTGTAAATAACTGGTTTTATAGAGATAAAATAACAAAGATGGAGAGTAAGATGAAAAGAGTAATTACTTATGGAACATTTGACTTGCTGCATGTAGGCCATATTAATCTTTTAAGGAGGGCAAAGGAGCTTGGTGATTACCTGCTTGTTGCTATTTCTACAGATGAATTTAATGCCATAAAGAATAAAAAAGCTTATTATTCTTTTGAGGACAGAAAGCAAATTCTTGAAGCTGTAAGGTATGTAGACGAAGTTATTCCTGAAAATACATGGGAACAGAAAATAAAAGATGTAACAGAAAACAATATTGATATATTTGTAATGGGCCATGACTGGGAAGGTAAGTTTGACTTTCTTAAAGACTATTGCGAAGTTATATATCTTCCAAGGACAGAAGGGATTTCTACTACAAAGATAAAAAGTGATTTAGGCCTTAAAGAAACAAAATAAATATTGTTATTCATGGGACTGTGTTATTTTAACAGTCCCATACAAGTATTATGGGCTTTAAGATAACAGTAATACGGAAAGGGAATTTTAAGATGTTCATTAAAAAAATAAAAGCGAAGGCAGTAAGCGGGACACATGTCTTAGTGAATAATTTAAGAAGGATATTTGGAAGGGCTCCTAAAATGAAGTTTTTCTATGGGAGTTATTATAAGCACTGTGATGTAATAGAAAACCGGATATTATTTGAGTCTTTTCATGGAACAACTATATCTGATTCTCCTTTTTATATTTTAAAGGAACTGCTTTCAAGACCTGATGCTGGCCAGTATGAAATATATTACAGCAGTAATACTGATGATTACCAGACACATAAAAAATTTATTGAAGCTAATAATATACCAGTAAAGCTTGTATGTATATCATCATATGAGTATCTTAAAATACTTGCAACAGCTAAGTATCTTATAAACAACAGTTCTTTTCCTGTATATTTTATAAAGAAAGATGAACAAGTGTATTTACAGACCTGGCATGGGACTCCTTTAAAGACTCTTGGTAAAAAAATGCGTAAAGGTATTGAGTCTATGTACAATGTACAGCATAACTTTTTACAGGCAACATATCTTATGCATCCTAATGAATTTACCAAAAATGCAATAATGGAGGATTATAACCTAAATGCGTTGTATACAGGCAAAGTTGCTTTGAGTGGTTATCCAAGGAACAGTATATTTATGGATAAACAGAAAGCAAAGGATGTGCGCAAAAAGCTTGGGCTTGAAGAAAAAACTGTATATGCGTATATGCCTACATGGAGAGGTACAAGTAACCACTCTGTTAAATATAATTCTTATAGCAGGGAAATTTCAGATATGATGAAATACCTTGATGAAAGAATGAAAGATAACCAGGTTTTGTATGTTAATTTCCACCCTATTCTTAAAAATGCCATACAGCTTGGGGAATATAAACATATTAAGAGTTTTCCTGCTGAGGTAGATAAATATGAATTTTTAAACTGTGTTGATGCCCTGGTAACAGATTATTCAAGTGTATTTTTTGATTTCTCTGTTACAAGGAAGCCGGTTATATTATATATGTATGATTATGACCAGTATATGCAGGACCGTGGCATGTATATGGATATTAAAGACCTGCCTTTTGTAAAGTTATATGATATTGAATCACTTACAGAATGGCTTTCTACAGAAAAAATTCTTGATGCAGGTTATGATGATGGCGATTATTGTGAGAAGTTTATTAAATATGACTCACTTGATGCGCCTGCAAAGATGCTTGACCTTGTTTTATATGGTAAAGAAGATGGAATGGTTGTTGAGGATTATTCTGAAAATATACAGAAGCCAAGACGTGTAATACATCCTTCAAAGGTAACTGGAAGAAGTGATTTGGAAGCAGTCAGCAAGTATGCACAGAAAAATGATATTGTGCAGTTTGAAAAAAAGTGGTTTAAGAAAAATTTAAGCTGTATTTTACATGATGAGTATAATGAAAGCTTTGATTATGTAATTATTACAAATACAACGCCAAGGACTTATTTGGAAGAAGCACTTGTGAAATTTAAGTATAAGCCTGTAATAGAAAGGCTCAAGGAACGTGAACTTAAACGTACATTCCCAAGGCTTAAGGTACAGCCTGTATATATAAGGAAGTTTAATGCTGCTAGTGAGGGGTGCAGTGTTAATAATGCAGAAAAAAAGACTATACAAGCGGAATTAATTAGTAAAGACAATAAAATCTATATAGATGCAGAGTTTAAAGAAAATGGGCTTATTCCTGTTAAGTTTATGTTGATTGACACAAACAATAATATAACTTGTGTAAGGGAAACTACTAAGGAAGAACGGCAGAGCGGGACAATCTGTGAAGACTTTATAGAATGGAAAGAAAAGATTGAGCCTTATGGAAGATACCTTATGGCAGCAGAGGCTGTTGAAAGTGCTTTTTCATCAAGTTATATTGTGCCTTTTGTAAATACAGAATGGGGTAAACAGGCAGATTCATTAATAGAGACATTTGATAAGCCAGAGGGATATAAAGCCCCTTGTATAGTGACAGAAGTTGGCAATCCAGAGAATAAGATTGGGAAGAAGTATGAACCTGGTGAGATGGCAATACTTCCTTATGCAAGAATGGGAAGCCGTAATTTTGGAATATATTTGTGTAAGCCTGATAAAGTAGTTAATGAATATACCCAGGCAAGAATTCTTAAAATAAGGTCTAAACGTTCAGTTTCAACTGTATACCTTAAAATGAAGAAACAGGAAGGCCTGGTTATTAAGGATATTGTATTAAGGTACAGAAGTGCAGTAAGCTATGATGTTCCAGTTGATTATACTATAAATGAAAGTGGAAGGCATTACAAGATAAAGGCTGTTATTGATTTTGATAAACTGCCATTAAGGGAGCTTTACTGGGATTTCAGGATACTTGCTATGAAACATGGCTATGAGAATGAAATAAGGGCAAGATTTACTGGAAACTACTGGAAGTATAATTTCTATCTTACAAACAGGCAATATTCAGCAGGTGAAGGGCATATGACATTTCCTTATTATACAAAAGGTGGATGCCTTGCATATCTTTACCGTCCTGATTCGCCATATGATGTATATGCTACTAAGCTTAAGGAAATGGTGGCAAGTGGAATGTATATATTGTCAAAGCCATTTTTTAAGCGTAGGAAAGTTTGGCTTGTATATGAGAAATTCTGCAGTATGGCACAGGATAATGGATATTATTTCTTTAAATATTGTATGGAAGAGCTTTCGGAAGAGGAGAAAAAGGATATATATTATGTAATTGATAAGAATGCTTCCGATTATGACAAGATTAAGACATATGACAGCCATATAATACAATTTATGAGCCTTAAACATATTTTATATGTGCTTGGTTCAGTTTTATATATTGCATCTGATTCCAGGACACACCTGTATGCGTGGAGATGCAAGACAAGCCTTATCCGTTCCAAAATTGATAAAAGACCTATATTTTTCCTGCAACATGGAGTAACTGCCCTGAAACAGGTTGCACCTCTTTTTGGAAAACATGGCAGCAGCCCTATGACATATTTTGCTACTACATCACAGTTTGAGCAGGATATAGTAGTAAGGTATCTTGGCTATGCACAAAGTAAAGCTCCAATAACAGGTTTTACAAGATGGGATGTGCTTGAGGATACTTCAACAGATGATGACAGGCTTATACTTACTATGCCTACATGGCGCTCCTGGCTTGAGGAAGTCAGTGATGAAGAATTTCTTGCCAGTGATTATTATAAGAATTATTCTGAACTTATACAAAGTGAGAGACTTTCAAAGCTGCTTGATGATAATAATGCCAGAATGATATTTTATATACATCCAAAGTTTGCAGGGTATATTAAGAACTTTAAGCAGACAAAAGATAATATAGTAATTGTTCCTTTTGGACAGGAACCACTTAATGAAATTATGAAGAAGTGCCATATGCTTATTACTGATTATTCAAGTGTCTGCTGGGATGTGTATTATCAGAAGAAACCTGTTATTTTCTATCAGTTTGACTATGAGAAGTATGATATGGCACATGGAAGTTATATTGATATGGAAACAGAACTTTTTGGAAGAAGGGCTGTGACAGGTGATGAACTTTTAGAAGAATTGGAGAAATGTATAGAATCTGGTTTTGAATTAAACCAAAAAGAAACAGAAGACCATCATCATTACTTTGAGTACATTGATGATAAGAACAGTGAACGTACTTATATTTACCTGAAGGAAAAGGGATATTAAAATTATGTGGAAGAAACGTATTTGTATTTTACTTAGTTTTTTAATGGTAATTACAGGAGTGTTCCCTATTGGATTTAATGTGAATGGAACTGTAACAGTGTCAGCTTCTGGCATAAGTAATGAAGAAACTGGCAGTACACAAGAGCCTGGGAGCGGGCAGGAAGAACAAGCAGCTACAGGCGGGGCTATTGATGAAGCTCTTTATTCGCAAGGAAATCTCAGGCTTATATTTACAACAGATATTCATGGACAGGTTGTAAATTATAATTACCAGACTGGAAAATATTTAAACAGGGGTTTAAATAAGGTTTACACAATGATACAGGCAGCAAGGGGAGAAGCAGGAAGTGACAATTATTTTACATTTGACCTGGGTGACAGTGTTATGGACTTTAATACTGATTATATATACAGCCAGGATACAGAAGCTTTGCAGCCTGTATACAATGCCATGACAATGATAAATTATGATGCCATTACGCTTGGCAACCATGATTTTGATTTTGGATATGATTATATTGTAAGCCAGCTTGAAATGTCAGGGCTTATGGAGAAATGTGTTTTATCAAATGTTTATTCAAGCATTAATGGCAACAATGTATTTGGTGTTGAAAATAAAATTATTGAAAAAAAGATTAAGTCCGCAGCAGGCACAGATATAACTGTTAAAGTTGGTATAATTGGCGAAACAACACCTGGACTTTCAACAAGGACAGAGGGCTATAAAAGCAAACTGGTTGCAGAAGATATTCTGGAAAATGCAAAAAAACAGGCAGAAACACTTAAAGCACAGGGGGCAGATATTATTATTGTGCTTGCACATTCAGGGTTTGGTACAGAAACTCCTTCTGTAAAATCTTCTGATACAGCATATGCACTTACAAAGATTGATAATATTGATGTTGTGCTTGCAGGTCATGACCATATTGACTTTCCTGTAAGTAATAAGAATGATGTACATTATTCTTTGCCAGGTGTAGATAAGGAAACAGGTCTTGTTAATGGCAAACGTCTTGTTATGGTTAAAGACAGCTGCCGTGGTATTGGGGTTGTGGACTTAAATCTTAAAGTTGATGAAAATAATAAGGTAGTAATTGATAATTCTTCTTATGAGATAAGAAAAGTTAAAGAAGCAACTGCATCTAACCAGGATATTGAAAATACAATGGCAGTCTGGGATGCTAAGCTTAAGGAATACTGCCAGAAAGAAGTTGGTACTATTGCAGAAGGTGAGCGGTGGGACAATTATAATTCCCTGCTTGGCAGTAATGAAATTATACAAACAGTGCATAATGCACAGATAAAATATGCATCAAATTACATAATGAATAACGCACCTGAATACAAGGATTATCCTATTGTATCTATTGCGAGATATACCAAATATGGTTCTGACAGTGGCGCTGATTATGCAGATTTGTCTGGGACTGTTGTAGAAGGTAATGCAGATTCGTTTGCCAATTACCATAAATATGTATATATATACCAGATAACTGGGCAGCAGTTAAAAGAGTGGATGGAATGGGGGGCGTCTATTTACCAGACTATAGGCACTTCAGCAGAAGAAAACTGGAATAATATCTTTTTATCTGATTTTGTTAAAAAGGAAAAAGGCAATTCCCTGGTGCAGGAGAGATTTATTGCAGAGTGGAACAGGTTCTTCCAGTTTGAGGGCGTGGAATATAAAATAGACCCAGGTGTTCCACCAAGATATGATTATGATGGTGATAAGATTAATGATACAAACCGTATAAAGGATGTAACACGTAATGGTGTGCCGGTTAATGACAGTGATACTTTTATACTTGTTACTGATAAGATTATACCAGGAATACAATCTGAGGCAAATAAAGGCGTTGAAACACAGATAGTCTCTAAATCACATGTTATATTACAGGATATTGTACAACAATATCTTGCAGATAAGGCATTGCTTGGGAACCTTAAGGTTACAGTAAACAATAACTGGAGCCTGGTTCTGCCAGAGAATTATAAATATATGCTTGTAAGTGGTACTGGTTCAGAGCAGGAATTTTTGGGACAGCCATGGTGTGAAGGGCTTTATGGCAATCTTGCAGAAACTAACTATTATAAATGTAAAAATATAGATACAGTTGACAAGCCGGACACAGATGCACCAGGAGCAGTGCTTTCACAGGATAATACATCAGAAACTAATACTTCTGTAAATATATCTGTAGTGGCAAATGATAAATCAGGCATTAAAACAATGAAATATGTTTATGGTGTATTTGATAATAAGTATGATGAAATCTGGACAGTTTCGACTGGTGGTGCTATAGGTATAGAAAACAATACGTTTGTTGCTGATAAAAGTGGTGTATATTCTGTGTATGTAGAAGATGGCGCAGGTAATGTATCTATTGAAAAAATTGCAGTAACTAATATTTATCCTGAGATATTGGTGAAACCAACAGTGGATAAGTTTGATAATAATGATACTAAAGTTACTGGAAAGGCAGAACCTAACCTTAATATATGCGTAACATCAGGTGATAATATTTACCAGGAAAAGGTTGGTGTTGATGGTTCATTTTCGGTTAAAATACCTGCACAGAAAGCTAAGAAGAAGCTATATGTATTTGTTGAGGACAATAATGGTAACCAGAGTAAGAGAACTACGGTTGTGGTAAAACGTGTAGGACCTAATTGTCCTGTTGTTACAAGTGCTAAGAATAATGATACTAAAATTACTGGTAATCTTAATGATACAAATGTTAATGTTTATGCAGTAATGGGTGATAATGTCTATGTATCAAAAAGCCTTGGTTCTTCATATTATACAAAGTGTAAAAAGTATGATAAAGACCTTGTTATTAAAAAGACAAATATAACAGTTAAGGATAATGGAGCTTATACTATTACTATTCCTAACCAGTATGCAGGGACAGAATTTAAAATCTTTACTGTAGACAAATTAGGACGTGTAAGCCATGCAAGGACTAAGCAGATATCTAAAGCTGCACCAAACAGGGTGACATTGTACCAGGCAACTAATATAGAGAGGTATTTGTATGGATACGTACCAGATGGTAATAAGTGTACTGTTGTGTTAAAAACTGACAGTGGGACATTTAAGGCTGTTACTGATGAGGAAGGGTATTTTACAGCTTCTGTAAAGCTGCTTAAAGCTGGCAGCAGTATAACTGTACATGCATATAAGAGTTCTGGTGGTACCACTAATAAAGGGTATCCTAAAACTTACTCTGTAGAAGATGCTAATGAAATGTATACAGAAATACGTGATGTAAAGATACATATAGATAAAGTTACTGATAAGGATAAAAAGATATCTGGAAAGTGGACTGAAATTGATTCTAAGGTTTATATTTGTGCTGATGGCAGGGAATATGTTGCTACTACAGATGATGATGGCAAGTATAGTGTGGATATTAAAGCACGCCTTAAGATTGGTACTCCTGTTTATGTATTGTCAAGAAGTACAAGAGGCAGCATAAAGGGGATGCGTAAATATAATGTTACCCTTGGTGCGCCTATAAATCCTGTGATTGTTGGAAGGGTTACTATAGAGAGCAGATATGTAAAGGTATATACAAAGGAGAACTGTTCAGTGACTCTTAAGATAGGTGCCAGGAAGTATGTTAAAAATAGTGGTGTATATAACAGAGGCACAAACAGGTATTATTATACATTTAAGGTGGCACGTGCCAAGGCTGGTGTTAAAGTACGGGCATATGCAAAAAATAAGGCAGGAAGGACTATTAGTAAGATAAAGCAAGTTAAAAAGAAATAGATTTCTATACAAGATGTGTTTTGTCAATTTGCATAGAGTCTTTGAGGAGACAGCAGTTAATTATTTTACATCTGGCGGCACGCTTCCGCTTAGAGAAAAACGCAACAGTGCATAAAGCCCCTGTATTAAATGTTTCATAGAAACATTTAATACAGGGGCTAAGCACTGGCGTTTTTCAATAGCCGCTTGATGTAAAATAATTAACTTGCTGCCTTCCAATATACTCTTTTGAAAAAATGACATAAATATAAGTTATTACAGTTTCTATTTCTGCAATAAGTGTGGGAAAGAATGCTTTTGAAAAGATGACAGAGATATAAGTTATTATAGCCTCTGTTTTTGTAATAAGGGATGAGAAAAAATATTTTTGATAAATTGACAATTATTCAAGTTTATTGCAGATTTGTCTTTTAATGGAATTAGAGTGATGACGTGGAGTTATTTTGTAATTGTTGGAACTATAATTATTGTCTTATGCAGTGTAGATTTTGGAATTTATTGTATGATATCTTTGGTATAAAAAAAAATAAAAAAATTTTAAAAAAGTGGTTGACAAATTGGACAACATAATATAGAATATTACTTGCGTCACAGGTAAAGCGCAGAAAAATCTGGAAGTAATCCGGGGTGTGGCTCAGTTTGGCTAGAGTACCTGATTTGGGATCAGGGGGTCGCAGGTTCGAATCCTGTCACCCCGATTGGTGACGCATAATTTAATAAAGGAAGCATAGATTAGAGCTTTCAATATATGCGGGTGTAGTTCAATGGTAGAACACCAGCCTTCCAAGCTGGATACGTGGGTTCGATTCCCATCACCCGCTCTTATATATGTGCCAGTAGCTCAGTTGGATAGAGCAACGGCCTTCTAAGCCGTGTGTCGGGGGTTCGAATCCCTTCTGGCACGTTGTATTACAATAGCTATATACTTATTTTGTTTATTATATATGGTGGGTATGGCGCAGTTGGTTAGCGCGCCAGATTGTGGCTCTGGAGGCCGAGGGTTCGAATCCCTCTATCCACCTTTGTAATCCTTGTTATTTTAACAGGGATTTTTTTCTACTAAATATTGGGCTATCGCCAAGCGGTAAGGCACAGGACTTTGACTCCTGCATCCCGTGGGTTCGAATCCCGCTAGCCCAGTTATAAAAACACCTGTAAATATTGTTTTACAGGTGTTTTTAATCTTTAACCTCTTTCAGCAAGAAGTCCCCCACTTCTAAAGTGGTGGATGAACTATACTATATATATGTTTATGGTAAAAGTATTTCTTTATAACGTACAGGAGACTCTTATAAAATTAAAAAGGTGTTAAATTCTGATTGCGAAGGGTAGCTTTTTATTGTTAAAAGTATTTTATTAATACTAATTTTATAAGATATTTTATGTGGTTATCTTGTGTAATATAGTTGCTACATTTCAAATAGAGATATTAGGAATAAACCCATGTTAATAAAACTCTAAAATAATTTAAAATCTAGTGATAAACATAAAAATATATGTTATTATAAAAGAAGATATAGAAAGGATATAGAATTGTAATAAACTTTCTTAAAATGGAAGGGGAATAAAACATGGAGAAGGACTATCTTACAGGAGCATTGGACAGGCATGGGCTGTATGAGTGGTATGGGAGTCTTAAGAAATATACTATATTACAATTTATGTTTTTAGATTTGGATAATTTTAAAATGGTCAATGATACATATGGCCATAGTACAGGTGATGAGCTTTTAATCGCTGTTGCAAAGATATTAGAAACGTGTATGGAACAGGCTACATGCGTACGGCTTGCAGGAGATGAATTTGTAGTTGTTATTACAGGAAGGGTTAAAAGGGAAAAGGTAGTTGCAGCAGCAGAATCAATTAACAACAGGATACAACAGAAAGAAGGTTTTAGTAATATAGATACTGATGTATCAGCTAGTATTGGGATATTATTAAACCAGAGCAGCAGTGAACCGCTTAATGAGATTCTTTTTAAAATTGATGCTGCAATGTACCAGGCAAAAGGAAATGGCAAGGCATGTTATGTTGTATTTAATGATATAGCAGATAATGTCTATAATGAAGTTATGATGGAGCAGCACCAGCTGGAAGCGTTGGAAAATAATGAATTTGAAATATATTATAAACCTGTTATTAATTCCCAGACATCCAGGCTTGTAATGTCTGAGGCAAGAATTATATGGAATATGGAATATGGCAGATGGGACAAAGAAGCAGCAGGAAGAGTTTATACATTTGTTTGAGAGAAACGGGTTTATACGTGAATTAAACTTGTGGGCTTTTATGGAAGTTTGCAAACATATTTCAAAGTTTAAAAAAAGGAAGACGGTAAGGGTAACAGTTGGGATAAGGATTTCAAAAATTCTCTTTGGTGAGAAAAATCTTTCTGAAGAACTTGAAGTAATTATGGGTATATATGGCATTGAAAAGAAAGATGTATGTCTTGAGGCAGAAGAGAAAATATTTTTAAGGGGAAGTGAAAAGATGGTTTCTGCCATCAAGGTTTTGCAGGAGAAAGGATTTTCAACTGCTGTTATTAATGTTGGAGTAGAATTTACAAGTATTAAATACTGGGATAAGTTGTATTTTGATTATATAATATTTGATGCGTATTATCTTAAAGGGGCATTAAAGTCTTCAAGAGGGAAGATGGTTATTAAAACATTATTTTCAATAGGAAATGAATTAAATGTAAGGGTAGTTGCAGATGGTATTTCTAAAAAAGAGGATGTAATATTCCTTGGTGGATGTGGATGTGTCGCTGTTAGTGGTGAGTATTATTCTAAACCATTGCCAGCTAAAGAATATAACTTATATGTTGATGGAAAACTGGCATATGGGAGAAAAGAAACAGAATTCCGGTTTCTTAATGGATTTTTATCTTCTGATGGTGAATGTAAAGGGATAGTTATTGGAAATGTTAAATTAGAAAAAGGTATATCCAGCCAATGGGGAAGTGTATATTTTCCAGGTGGACACGCTATGGAAAATGTAATAATCATTCCTCCATTAGTGCTTTCAGAACCATCATATACTATAGGCATGTGGCTTAAACCTGAACTTACAAGCAGCTGGAGCAGCTCTATTTATGCAAGGTATATAGGAGGTTTTATGTCACATTCACCATTTGTTATTGGAGGCAACAGTGTATTCCGTATTAGTGAGGATTCTGACTTAAATGGATGGCATGATGTATTTAGCAGGCAAATTCATATTAATAAATGGAGTTTTGTATGTATGACATATGATTCAGGAGTATCAAGATATTATATAAATGGAAGGAAGTGCGGATATAAGCCAGATATCCCATTGCTTCCAGTATGTAAACAGATTATAGCAGGAGGTGACCCTTTCCAGGATTCTTATAAAGGTTATATGTCTGCTCTTATTTTCTATGATAATGCGATGTCAGAAGATGAAATCAAGGAATGGTATCATAGTTTTTTGTCAGAAGACGGGTTTCAGGGAGAAGAAGAAACATTTTGGGATTTGGAAGATTCTAGTACAATATTTCATTAATTCCCATATACTAAATGTTTGATATTTATGTCAGGCCAAGGCAGAAGAATGAGCAATAGCGGGCTACGGCGATTGATGACAACGCAAGTACTTGCATAAATAACGGATACTTAGCATATAAGGAACTACGAAACATTGTATTAGTATGTATATTTAAAATATATAAATGCTTTGCCATGTGTTTTAAATAGTATATGGCAAAGCATTATTAAGTTTATACAAGATAGATAGAAATTGCACCAAAGGAGGTCTGGCCTTTAATATCCAGGACGATATCACTTGTACCAGAAGGAATTCCATAATTATTAACTGTACCAAAAAAATGTTCAAGATTATTTTGTATATGCCATTCTTTTGGGATAAATAATTTTGTTTCACCAAAGTTATTATATATATTTATATTTGCACAGTTATTTTGAATATTTGCATTGTCAAAATAAACTGCCATAGAACCAAAAGAATTTTCAATTTCTGCAAAGCAGAAATTATCTGAATTAATATATTTAATAGTAGAACCAAAACTATTGCGCAGCATTATATTTTCTCCATTAATATGGTTATTGGAATTTTCTTGTATAATTTTAGATTTTACTTTAAATTCTATATGTTGTTTTTCTTTTTTGCCAAATAGCATTGTAAGCCCTATACTTGCAAGCAGTGCTGCACAAAGTACAGGCCATGGTGTAATTGCAGTAATTCTTAAATATTTGTCATAAATTATACATATACATGCTGCTGGTAAAAGTATTTTATAAAAATCTATAGTGCGCATGCCTTCAATAATCATAAAGACAAACAAAATTGTTAAAAGTAACTTGAAAACATTTATTCTGGGAAAACCTGTATATCTGCTTACAATTATGTATATAGCAGCAATAATAAGGAGTAATCCCCATAAAACTTTACTAATATTTTTATTTTCTTTCATAGTAACCTCTTTTCCTTGCTGGATTATTAATGTAATCTTTGTTCTTCTAATTTGCTTGTTAATGGTTTGTAATAATAGCGTGATACAAATACACGCTTGTGGGTGCCAGTAAATGTTACAATACTTGAAGCTGCCAGGTTCCGGTTAATTGAATAAATCTGTTTGGTGTTCAGTATTGCTGATTTGGATATCCTCATAAAATAACCAGGAAGAATATTTTCTAATTCATAAAGTTTGTATTTTACCTGGTAAATATCATCTCTTGTATGGACATTTATTTGCCCGTTGTCTGTTTCAAAGAAAAGAATATTATCAACGGCAATATAATATTCTGTATTTCCTTTATAAAACATTATTTTGTGTGCTGAATTTGCAATATCACTTATTGTTTTCTGGATTTCAAGTATTTTATCAGAAATACAACAGCACTTTATTAGTATTTCGTCTTCTGTAAGTGTTTCATTTATTTCTATCTGTATTTTCATATCCTCCCTCCATAAGGAACTGCAAAAAAGTAATCTGTATAGTAGTGCTGTATTAGTTTGATAAGAGAAGTATAAAGAAATACAGAAGATATGTAAAGACATTTACTGTAAGAGGGAGGTTTTGGCAAATAAGAGGTTTATTTTATACTGTATAAAAAACTTCTGCCATCCTTTCCAGTATGTTCTATTATTCCTATGTACTTAAATATATTAAGCGCAAGCTGTGCATTTTTTATACTGGTATGGGTGTGTTTTGCGTAATCCTTTGTGCCAAACTGTACAGGAAGTGTGTCAGGAATAAGCTGCAGATATCCATCTATGCTGTTTATATAAAGTTCATCTACAAGACCAACAGGTATCCTGTCAAACCTTGTTGCACCTTTTTTCTTATCTTTGCTCCATCCGTTAAGAATTCTGTATTCTTCGGCATCAACAAGAGTAAGACATATATGTAGCTGGGGGTTGGTAAGGTAAGTCTTTATCTTATATAACTCATAAAATGCGTCATAAAAGCAGCCACGTTTAGGTGATTTTCTTTTTGAGGATATTTCTCCTGTAGTTTCATCAATCCAGTACAGCCATTTTGTATATACAATAGGATATACTATTGTTACAGTATATAATTTAAGAAAGTTATCAAGCTTTTTATGCATACTGTTAAAGTTTCTGGTCTGGATTTCAACAACTTGGTTTTCATGTAATATATCTGCAACGAACCGTCCAATTTTTATTTCGTGACATGAAATATCAGGTTCATAAAAGTTTTTAAGAACGGCATGAAGGGTTTTTTCTTTAAGAGTACCTATTCCATTTTGGCTATGTTCTTTTTGTATAGTTCTTTCGCACGCAGTGTTAAATAATTCTTTGCTATATTCAGATACAGGCATACTTGTCACCAGGCCTCAGACATAAATATTTATATTTGAGTTGCAAACAGAAGAAGCTGTTGTTTGCATTTTATCCTTTCTTCTTTTATATTTTTACATTTTCTCATAAAGTAAAAATTAGTATTTATATTTTACCTTTAATATCTGTAAATGTGAATATCTAATTTTAAAATGAGCATACTTAAAAGGTACTAATAATTAAATAAGCCAGATGCCAGTACATCTAGGCTGCAGAGACATGTAGCTGGGGAGGGGCATTTAGAAATGAGGTATTTATGGACATATTTACAGGAAGTATTGATGAAAGGCTCAATGCTGTAAATAAACTTTTAAATATGGAGTCTAATTTTGATATAATACAAAGAAATTTAACAATTGGAAATAAGAAGGTTGTAATATTTGTAATTAATGGTTTTTTAAATAGTGATTTATGTGAAAGGATTATTGAATATTTTTATAATGCTGGCGCAAATGGAATGCCACATGATTTACAGGATTTTATGAATAAATGTGTCCCATTTGCTGATGCAAAGCCTGTTGACAGTGAACAAAGTTTTAAAGATGCAGTGCTTTCAGGGCTTACATGTTTTATGATAGAAGGCTATAATGAGATAATATCACTTGATATCAGGCAGTTTCCGTCAAGAAGTGTTGAAGAACCTGATAAGGACAAAGTTTTAAGGGGTTCAAGGGATGGTTTTGTTGAATCGCTTATTCCTAATACTGCGTTGGTCAGAAGGCGTATAAGGGATGAAGACCTTGTATTTGAAACACAGAAGGCAGGAAGAAGTTCACGTACTGATTTAGCTATAGGTTATATGAAAGGCAGGGTTAAGGAGACAGTTATTGAAAAGGTCATGGATAGAATAAAAAATATAGATGCTGACTCTCTTACAATGAACCAGGAAAGCCTTGCAGAAGCGGTTTTTCCAGGACACTGGTATAACCCTTTTCCAAAGTTTAAATATACTGAAAGGCCTGATACTGCAGCAGCATGTCTTTTAGAGGGAAGTGTGATTATTCTTGTTGATAATTCCCCATCTGCAATGATAATACCAACTTCTCTTTTCGATATAATAGAAGATGCCAATGATTACTATTTCCCTCCTATAACTGGCACTTATCTCAGGCTTACAAGGATGCTGACTAATCTGCTTGCGTTATTTATTACACCTGTATTTCTGATGTTTATTGAAAATCCAGAATGGATACCACGTGGGTTTGATTTTATAATGATAAAAGATGATATAAATGTAAACCCGTTAATACAATTTTTAATACTTGAACTTGCAGTTGACGGTCTTAAGATGGCATCAGTTAATACGCCGTCAATGTTGTCGACACCATTAAGTGTAGTTGCTGCTATCGTATTTGGTGATTACACAGTACAGTCGGGGTGGTTTAACAGTGAAATAATGTTATATATGGCCTTTGTAGCTGTTGCTAATTATACACAAAGCAATATGGAACTTGGCTATGCGCTGAAATTTAGCAGGATAATGCTTCTTATTTTAACAAATTTCTTTGGTGTCTGGGGATTTGTGGCAGGTACTGTTGTAATACTTTGTGCACTTATGTTTAACAAGACATTTACAGGCAGGGGATATTTATATCCGCTTTTGCCATTTAACGGCATACAGCTTTTAAAAAGGTTTCTGCGTGTAAGCCTTAAAACAAATGAGAAATTGCAACAGTAAATAATCTGCTGGGAACGGTATTCCGTTCCCTTTTTTGGATGTTGACGCTATTATTAAAGTCTGCTAAATTTATAATATAATACAGAATGGGAGAGGCACAATATATGTACCAGATTGCACTTTGTGATGATGAGGTGGCTGAACTTAACAGAGTAGAAAATATGTTTGAAGACTATTGTAAGAAAAATACAAAACCTGGTTTTGTGGTAAGGCGGTTTGCAGATGCAGATGAACTGCTCCGTGTGACACAGGAGAAAGAGTATATGCCAGATATATTATTTATGGATATATATATGCCAGGGAGGTTTGGTATTGATGTTGCAAGGGAATTACGCAAAATGGGAAACAGATGCCATATTATTTTTATTACAGCTTCTAAAGAATATGCACTGGATGCTTTCCGTGTAAATGCAGACCAGTATCTTGTTAAACCAGTGCTGGAAGAAGAACTGTTCCAGGTTCTTGACAATATTCTTGATTATATGGACAGGGAGCATAAAAAGTATCTTCCATTAAGGATTGACAATAGTATACACCGTATAGCATTGCATGAAATTATATTTTGTGAAGCACAGAAGAAATACCAGTGTATTTATCTGGAAGATGGTACTAAGCATTTGCTGCGGATGACGATGGCAAAAATTTATGACATGCTTTCTGTATATCCAGAGTTTGCAAAGGCTGGAATAAGTTACATAGTTAATTTAGAACATGTAGATAGCATTAATACACATGAGCTGCTGCTTGATAATGGGGAAAAGATTTATTTGCCAAGAGGGTCATACCAGCCTTTAAGGGAAAAGTATTTTAGATATTACTGTGAAGAAGAATAGAACCTTTTATTATGCAAAGTGTACCCTGAAAAGTGCAAATTATTCCAAAGGTATTGTAAAAATAGCAAATTATGTTACGTTTATATAAGAAATATTGACAAAAAGCATATGCTTAATATAAAGGAGTGCAGGTGAATGCTTGGAGGTTCATTATGGGTTGCAGTTTTGCGTAATGGTCTTGGTGTAATACTTATGATGGCAGTTTTTCTCTTATTAGACCATCCAAGATTATCCATGAAGAGAACAGTCTGTTATTATTTTTTATTTGCACTTTTGGCTATAGCTGGATTTAGTTTCTGGTATTTATATGACCGTGAAAACTTTATCCGGTTTTCTGGCATGTTTTCTATTTTTGTAGTAGGAATATTTTGTATATCATTAAGCAGGGAAATATTGTATGTGTCATTATATAAACTGGCACTTGCTTTTTATATTCTTTCATTAACAGTATTTTGTGGTATTGATGCTTCCAGGATATGGTTTAATGAGAGTATGTGGTCAGATATTATAATACGTTTCATAATGACTGTGGTTATTATTTTTGTAATTGTATCAAAAATCAGAAGAAGTTTTCTTGAAGGTATTGATTATCTTAGGGATGAGATGGACTTATTTAGTGCAATTACAGTATTATTATCTATATTTATTGCTGCAATCGTGGCATTCTGGCCAGGTACACATGAATTTTCGATGTTTAATATAGTGCGCACAGTTTTGCTTTTTTTAATGTCGGGAGTTATCCAGTATATGGTGTTCCAGCTTTATCTTCATAAAGGAATGGAACGGCGTTACCAGGTCGAGAAAGAGCTTCTTGAAACAAATGAAAGGCTTATAAGACGCCAGTTAGAGCTTATGCATGAGTCGGAAGAGGAGGCAGCAAGAATCAGGCATGATGTCCGCCACCACTGTCTTTTGATTGAAGAATATATAAGGAATGGCGAGAATGGCAAATTACTTGGTTATGTAAAGCAATATAAAGAATATATTGAAAGCACAGAAGTGGATTGTATTTGTAGTAATGAAACAATTAACAGTATTCTGTCTGTTTATTCAAGATGGGCGAAGGAAAAGGGTATACAAGTTACAATGTGTGTAAAGGCAGCAGGTGAAATTGCAGTAAAGGATATTGACCTGGTTGCTGTTATTGCCAATATTTTTGAAAATGCAATACATGGGTGTATTGAATCTTGCCAGCCACAGCAGAAAATTGATATATCGGTTATGCGTAAAGGAAAAAAAATTGTTGTACAGTGCAGGAATACCTGCCTTAAAGGCATAAAATTAAAAGATGGGATGCCAGGAAATGGAAAAGGGACTGGTATCTATAGTGTTATGAAAGTTGTATCTTATTATAATGGAGAAGCTGAATTTGATGTAAAAGATGAGATGTTTATTGTAAAAATCCTTCTAAATATTTTACAGGATGATGAAAATACATAAATTAAAAAGCCTGTACAAGGCAAGTATATTAGTATAGTGGATGGTAGAAAGTGCAGAATAAACAAGAGTTTGAAAAGAGGAATTTATGATATTTGATACACATGCACATTATAGTGATAGCAAATTTGACAATGACAGGCATGAACTGTTTATGTCTATGGAAGAAAACGGAGTCGGGGGAATTGTTGAAGCAGGGGCAGACGTAAAGTCTTCTAATAATGCAATAGAGTTGTCTGGAAAATACAGTTTTGTATATGCTGCAGTAGGAATACATCCACAGGAAACAGCTGGTATAGATGAGAGCCATATGGAATGGCTGAGGGCACAGGCTTCTAAAGAAAAGGTAGTTGCGATAGGGGAAATAGGTCTTGATTATTATTATGGACAGCCAGAGCGTCCTGTACAGAAGAAATGGTTTATACACCAGCTTGAAATTGCAAAAGATACAGGTCTTCCTGTGGTTATACATAGCAGGGATGCTGCAGAAGATACATTAGATATAATAAAGGATTATAATGTGGGAGAAACAGGAGGTGTAATCCATTGTTTTTCTTATAGCTGGGAAATAGCAAAAAAATATATTGATATGGGATTTTACCTTGGAATAGGAGGAGTGGTTACATTTAAGAATAACAGGAAGCTTACAGATGTAGTATGTAAGACACCGCTGGACAACATTGTCCTTGAAACAGATTCACCATATCTTGCACCAGAACCTTACCGTGGAAAAAGAAACTGTTCCATTTATCTTAAATATATTGTAGAAAAGGTTGCAGAGCTTAAGGGAGTACCACAACAAGAGGTTATAGATGTAACAGAAAGAAATGCAAAAAGATTGTACAGGCTGTTATAAGTATACAATTATAAAGAAACCCTTAGCTTAGGGCAGATATACAATAAAAGGAGGAAAAAATGGATTACAATATCTTAACAGTTGGGGATTGTATCAGTAAACTTGAACATGAAGGTAAGGCAGTAATTATTGAGAATGGTTATATTATAGGATTTATAGAGGAGAAGATAATTTTACAAGAGGTGTCTTCAGGAGCAAGTATTACACGACTGGATGGACATGGTATGTAATCTGGCAGGAGGTATTTTATATTTATATTATTTTTTATATAAAAAAGTGAACGCTCCAGCGTTCACTTTTTGTCATTAATTTTTGTTTGTTAAATGGTTTATATTGTATTTATTCTTTCTTTGATAAAATCTTTAATTATTATAGCAGTTTTGTCTGGACCCAGTTTACTGCTGTTAATACATAAATCATACAACCTGGAATCTCCCCATTTACCTGCTGAATAACGGTTATGGTACTGCTTTCTATGTTTATCATGTCTTTTAATTTTAGCTATTGCATCTGTTTCATTTAATTGGTATTTATTCATTATACGTTTAATTTTAACATCAGAATTACCAAGTATAAAGATAGAGATTAATCCTTCCCTGTCTTTTAGTACACTTTCTGCACAACGTCCTACAATAACAAAGGATTCACCTGAATCTGCTTTTTCTCTTAAATAGTCAAACTGCATTTCTGCAATTATTTCTTCAATAGAATTAGTATATGCACCAACTTTTCTGGAACTAAACAGTCTTCTAGGTTTTTCTTCATATTTTTCCAGGTATTCGACATGTATATCTTTATCTTTTGCAATATCATCAAGCATATTTCTGTCATATAATTTAAGTCCAAGGTCTTTTGCAACTTTTTCTGCAATTTCATGCCCGGCACTGCCGTACTCACGCCCTATTGCTATAATTACCTGTTTATCCATTAAAATCCTCCTTATTTAGCAATATCTTATGAATATAATAATCATAGATATTGTTATTACTATAATAGTTGCAGGTGCTGCTGATTTGCAATATTTACCCCAGCCTATAATATAGCCGTTTTTAGCAGCTACGGATGTTCCAACTACGTTTGCAGAAGCACCAATAGGTGTTGCACTTCCTCCTATATCTGTACCCATTGACAGAGCCCATGCCAATGTTTCAAGGTCAACTCCCTGTGTTGCTGCAAGGCTTCGTACAATTGGTATCATTGTAGCTGCAAAAGGAATATTGTCAACAAATGCACTTGCTACTGCTGATATCCAGATAATAATTGCTACCATAAGTTTTAAATTTCCGCCACTAATATCACCAATAAAGGCAGCTATTTTCTCAAGTATACCCGTTTGTTCCAGACCGCCAACAACTGCAAACAGCCCAATAAAGAATAAAAGAGTTTTAAAATCAACCTTTTTCAAAAGTTCCAATGCACTTTTACCAGAAGTTATAAGAGTGACAATGGCAACCACTGTGCCAATAAAGGCTACAGTAAGACCAGTCTGTGCATGTGTTACAAGTAGTACAACTGCACATCCAAAGACAATGCTGCTGACTATAAAGTCTTTTTTATTAGTTATAGCATCTTTTGGTTCTGGTATAGTTGAAAAATCAATATCTTTTGAACTATCAGCTGCTATCTGTTTTCCATATACTAAATAAAAATAAATAATTATAAATACAAGACTGACTGCTGCAATAACACCAGTATTTGTTAAAAAGTCAGCAAAAGAATACTCAAAAGATGTACCTATAATAATGTTTGGAGGGTCTCCACACATTGTAGCTGAACCTCCCAGGTTTGCACAGAAAATCTCTGATAAAATCATAGGAATAGGATTAAATTTAAGGAGTTTTGCTAATTCTATAGTAACTGCTGCAAGAAATAATATAACTGTAATACTATCAATAAACATTGCAAGCAGGGAAGACATTATCATAAATGTGATAAATAAAGGAATAGGTTTATAGTTTACCATTTTAGCAAGTTTCATACACAGCCAGCGGAAAAAGCCCGCTTTTGCCATTCCTTCTACCATAACCATCATTCCAAATATAAATATAATAGTTGCCCAGTTAATTCCGGATGTTGACTCACCTTCACTTCCAGAAGCGTACCAGAAAGATGGTGTTATGATACTATGCAGGTTTAAAGTTTCAATAACTGCAGACATACTATGCATTGCCAGGCCAAATACTAATAATAATGTTAGCAGGCCACATCCCAATGTAATAATATGCCTTTCAAGTTTTTCTGACACAATTAATACAAACATTGCGACAAAAATAATTACGGCTAAAACTTGTGCCATCATGTTTTTATCCCCTTTCATTTTTAGATGTACCAGTTTAATATAGCCAAAGAAAATGGCTTTTGCCTTTATAAAGCTGGTACTACCAAGTATGTAATTGTAATTCTGGTCTATTCCTGTTAACTTCAACCATGCGAATTATAATACTTTTGAAATTTATTGTCAATTACTTTTTAATTTTAATAGGAAGAAACAGTGTTTAATTTTGTATAAGCAAAGTATTTGAATTTATGGAAGATAGTGTTATACTGGACATCAGAAAATAAAAACATATTTTGGAATATAAGGAGGTAATATGGCAACCCTGGGAGTACCACAGAATACGATTGAAATTTTAAAGAAGCATAATATTAAATTCCAGAAAAAGTTTGGACAGAATTTTCTCATAGATACACATGTTTTGGAGAAAATAGTAAGTGCAGCGGGTATTACAGAGGATGATTTTGTACTTGAAATCGGACCTGGAATTGGGACTATGACACAGTATCTTTGTGAAAATGCACGGGAAGTCATGGCGGTTGAGATTGATAAAAGCCTTATCCCAGTTCTTTCAGAAACTCTCTCTTCTTATAATAATGTAACAGTTATAAATAAAGATATACTTAAAACTGATATTAATAAAATTGCACAGGATTATAATGATGGCAAGCCTTTAAAGGTGGTGGCAAACCTTCCATATTATATAACAACTCCAATTATAATGGGGCTTTTTGAAGGACATGTACCACTTGGGAGTATAACAGTAATGGTACAGAAAGAGGTTGCACAAAGGATGCAGGCTGTACCTGGTACAAAGGATTATGGGGCATTGTCACTGGCTGTTCAATATTATTCTGATGCTGTAATTGTTGCAAATGTGCCAGCTAACTGTTTTATCCCACGTCCCAATGTAGGTTCAGCAGTTATACACCTGGAATGCCATAAAGAGCCTCCTGTAGTGGCAGATAATGAGAAACTGATGTGGAGGGTTATCCGTGCATCATTTAACCAGAGAAGGAAAACATTGCAAAACGGGCTAGCCAATGACAGCGGGCTTGGAATAAGCAAAGATATGGCAGCAGAAGCATTAAAGCAAATGAGACTTGCAGAAACGGTGAGAGGTGAAACCCTTGGTCTTGGACAGTTCGCAGAGTTAAGCAATATACTTGGCAGAATTAAGTTACAATAATATAATTTGTCTGGCAAAGATAAGAAAGGAGTATTACTTTGGATATATCAAAGAGAATAGAAGCACTGCGTGTATGTATGCGTAAAAAAAATATAGATATGTACTATATACCATCAAATGATTTCCACAGTTCGGAGTATGTAGGGGATTTTTTTAAGTGCAGGGAGTTTATATCTGGGTTTGATGGTTCAGCTGGTACTGTTATTGTAACATTAGGCGGGGCAGGGCTTTGGACTGATGGAAGGTATTTCCTGCAGGCAGAAGAACAGCTTAAAGGAAGTGGAATTACCCTTTATAAATCTGGAATGGAGGGTGTTCCAAAGATTAAGGATTATATTGAAGATAATATTCCAGAAAGCGGGGTACTGGGGTGTGATGGCAGGGTAGTGCCAGCTTCATGGGCAGAAGATATGGAAGAGTGTCTTGCAGCCAAAGGGGCGGAACTGGACAGCAGCCTTGACCTTGTGGGAAATATATGGCAGGACAGGCCAGTAATAGCTTCAAAGCCAGCGTGGCTTCTTGATGTATGTTATGCTGGTAAGACAAGAGAAGAAAAGATTGCAAGGTTAAGGGAATATATGGATGAATACCAGGCAGATTACCATATTATTACAAGCCTTGATGATATTGCATGGCTTTTAAATATCAGAGGTAATGATATCCATTGCAGTCCTGTGGTATTATCGTACCTTATTGCAGGAAAAGATAGTATTATTCTTTTTGCGGACAGGAAATCATTTGGCAGTAAAGAAGAAAAGGCTCTTGCGGCAGCAGGGGTTTTGTTTATGGATTATGGGGATATATATGGTTATGTGAAAGGGTTTGCCAAAGGAAGCAAGGTTATGCTTGACAAAAATATTGTAAACTATGCTATTATAAAAAATATCCCATCAGATGTAAAAATAGTTAATCTTGTAAACCCATCTGTGCTTTGGAAGGCGGCTAAGAACAGTATAGAAGTAAATAATATAAAGAAAGCCCATATAAAAGACGGGGTAGCAATTACAAAATTTATATACTGGTTTAAGAAAAATATGGGAAAAATTCCTATGACAGAGTTAAGTGTAACTGCAAAACTTGAAAGTATCAGAAGTAAAGGGGAACATTATATTGGACCTAGTTTTGATACAATAGCCGGGTTTGGTGCACATGGAGCAATAGTACACTATTTGGCAGTTCCAGAAACAGATATTTCTATAGAACCAGATAACCTTTTGCTTATAGATACAGGCGGACACTATATGGAAGGGACAACTGATATAACAAGGACGTTATTTACAGGAGGAAAGGCAACCAGGGAGCAGAAGAAGTATTATACATCTGTTTTACGTGGCAATCTGGATTTATGTGATGTACATTTTCTCTATGGCTGTTCTGGTGCTTCACTTGATTATATTGCAAGAAAACCTTTGTGGGATATGGGCTGTGATTATAACCATGGCACAGGACATGGTACAGGATATCTGTTAAATGTACATGAACCTCCTAATTCATTTGGGGGAACTACGGTTTTTGAAGAAGGAATGGTTACATCTGATGAGCCAGGAATATATCTTGAAGGAAAATTTGGCATACGGCTTGAGAACCTTATACTTTGTGTAAAGCGTGAAAAAACAGGTTATGGGCAGTTTATGGGGTTTGAACCGCTTACATTTGTGCCATTTGACAAGGATTTAATAGAACTAGGGCTTTTAGATAATAAAGAAAGAGAACTTTTAAATAATTACCATAAAAAGGTATATGAAAATATTTCACCATATCTTGACAAGGATGAGAAGGAATGGCTTGAAAATGCATGTAGTGAAATATAAGTATATTTTTAATTAGTAAAACCCCCATAACAATGTGGGGGTTTTTGTCAGCTGCGGTGTTTTATATTTTTAACAAGCCTCTGGCGGCTGTTAATATTTTTATATGGTATATTAAAATCCGCAGGAGCCTGCCTGTATATAATAGTATAATAAAATAGATAAAGTACAACAGCACATACAAGGTCAACAAATGAGTGTTGTTTTAAAAATAAAGTTGACATGCATATTAATATACATAATATAAGTGAGCTGTTTTTAGCCCATTTTTTATTTTTAAAGAAATTACTGGTAACTATTGCAACATGTATTGCAACCGAGTTGTACACATGTATGCTTGGGCATACATTGGTATCTGTATCAGCGGCATATAATATAGATATTATGTCTGTGAAAATATTTTCCCGTTCAAATGTAAGAGGGCGCATATTTTGTGCATTTGGAAAGAAAGTATATATAATAAGGCTTGTAGTCATGCCCATAACAAGTATTGTGGCACATTTATAAAAGTCTTCTATATGCTTTGTCTGGAAGAAAAGGAAAACCAGGACTGCTGCAACATATATAAACCATAACAAGTATGGTATTATAAATATTTCGCAAAATGGTATCCAGTCATCTATTATACAGTGGATTTCCATGAATTTTACATCTGTACGGTGTTCAAGTAATATAAACCATAACATATATATTGGAAGATATAATAATATAATAGCATGTTTATATTTATACAAAAGTTGTTTTAACTGGTTCATTAAAAAGCCTCCATATTTTTAAAAGTTACCATTTGCGGGAATGTTTCCAGTCTATTTCCCTGCGTATATAATTAAATGTTTCTTCTTCGCCTTTTTCTGCAAGCATGTTAAGCAGTTTTTCGATAAGCTTGCGTGTATGGGGATGTAGTACATAATGGTCTTTGTTTTTGGTGTAATATGCAAGTGGAAATGAATCATTATAGGAGTCCCTGTTATAATTTTTGCTTGCGGCAACCCTGTCACAGAACATTTCAATAATATAGCGTTCAGGCATAGGCATGCCTTGTAACCCGTCCTGTGGTTTAATAGAATAGTCTATCCAGTATTCAAAATGATGTTTATTGCGGCCTTTGTGGTGCAGCCATGCAGATGAATATCCATAATCCTCTTTTTCTCCAAAGTTAGGGCTTCTTTTGCCTCCCTGGTAATACTTTACACCAACAAAAAACTCAACAGGGTTGTATTTTGACCAGTCATGCATTATGCCCTGCTTGTAAAGCCCTGCACGGAAGCAAAGCCCACGTACCAGTTTCTTGTGGTGGAGTATAGTTGAAAGATGCCCTGTGAAATTATTCCATAAACCCATAAAATCAATCCATTTCCTTATAAGTTGCTACGGTTAAGTGCTCATATTATATTCCATTATAGTATGTAAGTCAATCAATGCCATACAATTTTAATTTACTTTTCATTTTTATTACGCCATTGTTTAGGTGTAATTCCTTTCCATTTTTTAAATGTACGTATAAGATGGCTGCAGTCTGCAAACCCTGTTTCGTGGCTTATATAAGTAAGGTCTATATTTGTCATAAGAAGAAGGTCTTCTACTTTATTGAGCCTTATAAATTCGATATATTCTTTACATGACTGGTTGTATGTCTGTTTAAAAAGCCTTGCAAAATTGGAATAGCTCATGCCACACATTTCTGCAAGTTCATTAATCCTTAGTGGTTCATTATAATGTTTTTCAATATATTCTGTAATTCCTGCAAATGCATCTGACTGGTTATTGGATGTACGTATTGCCTCGTCGATATCAAGCCCCCGTCCAATCCAGTTTCTCGCAAAATATGATAATAATGCCGATATATGTGAACAGACTACAACATCATATCCATAATTTTTATTATCTAGTTCTTCTATGCAGGTGTTAAATATTTCATATATTGGCAAGTCTTTAAGCATGCCAGAAGAAAAGTAAAGGTATTCAGGATTCTTAGAATATGCAAGTTCAAATATTTTAAGAAACCTTGTTTTACAGCTTGTATTTATATTTAAAAAGTTTAAATCAAATTTTAGTACCTGGTATTTTATATTGTATTCTTTTTTTTCTTTGCTTGTGCCCTTTTCTGGTACAGGCATTATTGAATTATGTTCTAAATTGTATTTAGGGTTGTATATATACTTTTCCTGGGAAACTTTAGAGGCAGGTTTTGATTTGTCCAGTCCAGATAGTTTATTATCTTTGTCATCAAGCTTATATATAGAATGTATAAGCTGTGGAAAGAATATTATTATATCACCTGGATGCATTATATATACATAGTTTCCACAAACTGCTTCTACTTCACCTTCAAGTATATGTATAATTTCAAGAAAATAATGCCAGTGTGGAAGTATAGGAAAGTTGTCTGGTGATGCTATATGGTTAAATGCAACTAAAGGGGCATTAAGCCTGTCACTGTATTCATATAAATTTTTCACATTAATTCTCCCGTTTCAATAGTTTTTGATTTTATAAATAATTATGCCCCTGTTTCCAGGGAGTGTTTTATATTAATGGGTTATTATTTATTCAATAATTTATATAAGTCATATTTTCATTATAATATAGATATTATAATACTTTATAAAAAAAATCCAATAGTTAATTTATGAAATAATAATAGATTTATACAATTTTTTGGTTAATTTATTATATTATACTGTTTATGCTGGTGCTATACTCTTACTTACTGTTGTGAAGAAGGAGGAATGATGTTATGACACCGATGAAATGGTTTTATTCTTTTTTAAAGAAATACTGGATACGTATGGCAGCAGGACTGCTGCTTGTAACAATAGTTGCAATAGCAGCTTTATCAGGACCATATGTTTCTAAACTTATAGTTGATGATGTTATTAATGGAGGGCAGGCTGGAATGTTAGGCAGGCTGGTTGCAATTCTTATAGCACTTGTCATTGTTAAAGGGGTATGCAGGTTTTTCTCACAGGTGCTTTTTGAAACAAGCTCGCAAAATGTTTTATTTAGTATGAGGGATACAGTTTACCGCAAACTTTTGCAGGAGGATTTTGCATTTTATAATAAGAACCGTACAGGTGACCTTATGAGCCGCCAGACAGGTGATATGGATGCAATCCGCCACTTTGTTGCGTATGTGGTTTACACGGTTTATGAAAATGTACTTTATTTTGTATTTGCACTGGTTATGATATTTGCTACAAATGTAAAAATGGCATTATGCATGGTAATAGTTCTTCCGCTTACAGCGTTTGCAACATACTCACAGGCAAAAAGTGTAAGACCTGCGTTCCAGAAGTGCCGTGATGCATTTTCAAGCCTTAATACATATGTGCAAGAAAATATAAGCGGTAACAGGGTAGTAAAGGCATTTGCCAAAGAAGATTATGAAATTAGTAAATTTACAGTTGAAAATGACAGATACCGTGATGCAGAGCTTGGGGCAGCAAATATATGGAAGAAATATGTTCCTGTGTTTGAATTTTTTTCAAATGCACTGAATATTATCCTTATGTTTGTTGGTGGTGTAATGGTTGTAAAAGGTGAAATGACAATGGGAGACCTTGTTGCAACTAATGGATATCTATGGATGCTTACTGTGCCTCTCCGCATGGCTGGATGGTGGGTTAATGATATACAAAGGTTTACTACATCCGTAGAGAAAATATATGGTACATATAGTGCAGAACCAGATGTTAAAAAACCTCTTAATCCAGTTGAAAGAAAGAAACTGGATGGAAATATTGTATTTAATAATGTATCATACAAAGCAGATGATGAAGATATTCTGCACAATATTAATTTTGAGGTTAAAAAGGGCCAGACTATAGGAATAATTGGTACTACTGGTGCAGGTAAGTCTACAATTATTAACCTGCTCTGCCGTTTCTTTGATGTGACAGAAGGGGAAATACTTGTAGACGGGATTAATGTCAAAGACCTGGATATGTACCAGCTTCGTGAAAATATAGGGATTGCAATGCAGGATGTATTTCTTTTCTCAGATACGATAGAAGGTAATATTGCATATGGCAGGCCGGATTGTAGTTTTGAGAAGGTTAAAGAAGTTGCAAAGATGGCTGATGCTAATATTTTTATTAAAAATATGCCAGATGGTTATGACACTATGATAGGTGAAAGGGGCGTAGGGCTGTCTGGCGGGCAGAAACAGAGAATTTCACTTGCAAGGGCACTTCTTAAAGAACCTTCAATACTTATCCTTGATGATACTACATCTGCAGTTGATATGGAAACAGAGAGCTATATACAGCGCCAGCTTGAAAATATAAACCATTCATGTACAACATTTATTATTGCATACAGGATTTCTTCTATAAGGGATGCAGATAAGATTATTGTACTTGATAATGGAAGGATAATTGAACAGGGTACACATGATGAACTTGTGGCAAAGAATGGTTATTATTCAACTGTTTATTACCACCAGTACCCTATGGCGGCAGAATTAAAGAAGAAAAATATGCAGCGTAATGCTGCCATATAGAACAGGAGGTGGCAGGTTTGGCAAGAAACCGTTATGATATAGATGAAACTTTAGAAGATAAGTTTGATATAAACCAGCTTAAACGCCTTGCAGGATATATAAAGCCTTATAAAAAGAAAATGGCTTTAGTGCTTTTTCTTATGCTTTCGTCCTCAGCACTTGGCATGTTTATACCGAAGTTCCTGCAGATGGAGATGGATATTTATATTCCAGGTAAAGATATAAATGGAATAGTTTTTCTTTCTTTGCTTGCAGTGGTTATTGTGGTATACTCAGTTATAAGCACAAGAATTAAAATAAGTGTTACTACAAAGGTAGGGCAGGATATAATACACCAGCTAAGGGAAGATATTTTCAGGCATCTGCAGGAGCTTCCTTTTAGTTATTATGACGACCGTCCCCATGGTAAGATACAGGTGCGGGTTGTTAATTATGTTAATAATTTAAGTGACCTTTTGTCAAATGGTATATTAAATACAATAACTGATTTATGTAACCTGGTCTTTATATTAATATTTATGTTTGCAATGAGCCCTAAGCTTACGTTTGTATGCCTTTGCGGTCTTCCTGTGCTTGCGTTATATGTTATAGTAATAAAGCGTAAACAAAGGCGTGCATGGCAGATACAGAGTAATAAGCAGTCAAACCTTAATGCTTATATTGCAGAAAGCATAAATGGCATACGTGTAACACAGGCATTTGTACGTGAGCAGAGAAATACAGATATTTTTAATGATTTAAGTAATATGTACCGCAAATCATGGCTTCGTGCTGTTTATTTTAACTTCGCAATGGGACCTATGGTTGACCTTATATCAACAGTTACAACAGCTTTTATATATGTTATAGGTGTGTATAGTATTATGGGTGGAAGCAATTCTGGAATTGAAATTGGTGTTATATTTGCATTTACAGCATATATAAGCAGGTTCTGGGCACCTGTAAATACTATAGCAAGTTTTTATAATAGTGTGCTTACAGCAGTATCATACTTAGAACGTATTTTTGAAACTATTGATGAGCCTGTTTTAGTCAGGGATGAACCAGATGCTGCTGATATGCCTTGTATAAAAGGTGATGTGGAATTTGAGGATGTAACTTTTAGTTATGAGGATGGGGTTACTATATTAAAGAACATTAATTTTAATATAAAACGGGGACAGAGCATAGCTATAGTAGGACCAACAGGAGCAGGTAAAACAACTATTGTAAATCTTTTAAGCAGGTTTTATAATATTGACAGTGGCAGAATACTTGTTGATGGGATAGATATATCTAAAGTAAAACTTAATTCCCTGCGCAGGCAGATGGGTGTAATGATGCAGGACAGTTTTATATTTTCTGGTACTATTATGGACAATATACGTTATGGAAATAAAGAGGCCTCAGATGAAGAAGTAATTGCTGCTGCAAAGACCGTATGTGCGCATGATTTTATAATGCAGATGGAAGATGGGTATAATACACAGGTAAATGAACGTGGAAGCAGGCTGTCAGCAGGCCAGCGCCAGCTGGTTTCATTTGCAAGGGCACTTCTTGCTAACCCTGCTATACTTATACTTGATGAAGCGACTTCAAGTATTGATACAGAGACAGAAATAGTTTTACAAGAAGGTCTTGAGAAACTTCTTGAGGGAAGGACTTCATTTATTATTGCACACCGTCTTTCAACTATTAAAAATGCAGATATGATAATGTATATAGATAATGGCGGCATGCAGGAGTCTGGAAACCATAATGCACTTCTGGAGAAAAAAGGTTATTATTATAACCTTTATATGTCACAATACCAGATGTAGTATATAAACAGGGAGGGAAATATTTGTATAAGTTTAAAAGCCGTGTAAGGTATAGTGAAACAGATGAAACAGGTTGTATAAGCCTTGATGCAATTATTAATTATTTGCAAGACTGTACTAATTTTGAATCAGAATATTTGGGTGTTGGTATAGAATTTTTACGTAAAAAGCATTTAATGTGGGTTTTAAATTCGTGGCAGATAGTTATAAGTTATTACCCATCATTTGGAGAAATAATAGAAACTGGCACGCAGTCATATGGATATGATAAAATGATTGGTTACCGCAATTTCTTTATAACAGGTGAGGATGGAAAGACAATAGTTAAAGCTAATTCAAACTGGGTACTTATGGATACAGAGACAGGCAGGCCTGTTGTAATAACACCTGTAATTGGTGATGTATATGGGAAACATGAGCCACTTGAAATGGATTATGCACCTAGGAAAATAAAGCTTCCTGGTATTGGTGGGGAAACTGGAGGTTTTGTTGTAAAAGAATACCACCTTGATACTAACCATCATGTAAATAATGGACAATATGTAAGGATGGCAATGTTTGCACTTGGATTAAAAGATAAGGTAAAAGAACTGCGTGTTGAGTATAAAAGACAGGCTCTTCTTGGAAATAAAATAATACCTGTTGTTTATAATGATAAGGGACAGTCATTTGTATCACTTAATGGTGAAGATGGCAAGGCATATGCAATAGTACAGTTTATTCATAATGGGAAAAATTGAGGATATACAGGTTTGTCCTTATTATGTGTATATGCTAGTAGTGCCAGATGCCCAGTAACTTGGTACAGAATTGCTAAAAGAAGCCAGGTCATTCCACATCATTCTGTTGTGGAAATATCTGGCTTATTAATATCTGGAGGTGTACGGTTACGTCTATATTGTATTTGCTTGGAGCAGCAAGCACATTATATTTTTTTTTGTATATTTTTTTAACTGGTAATAATAACTTGTTCACATATTTCTGGCTTTTACTAGGTGTTTTTTTAATTGGAATGGGAATATTACATTCTTTTGTAAATAAAAGGAAGATAATTATACCAAAACCATTGTCTGTTATTTTTTATATTATTATATGTACTGGGTGTATTATCCTGGCTATAACAGAGTTTATAATAATAAAAAATGGTTTACAAAAGCCAGAACCAGGTGCAGATTATGTAATTGTCCTTGGAGCAAGGGTAAATGGCACTAAGGTTTCACTTAATCTTAAATACCGTCTTGATGCTGCACTAGATTATATAAAAGATAATCCAGGATGTAAAGTTATTGTTTCTGGAGGGCAGGGAAAAGGTGAAGATATAACAGAGGGCAAGGCAATGGAGGACTATCTTGCCAGCCAGGGATTAAGCAGAAACCAGATTATAAAAGAAGAGAAGTCAGAAAATACAGATGAGAATTTAAGATATAGCATGTATATAATTGGAAATAAATCAGATAAAGTGGTTATTGTAAGTAATAATTTCCATATTTACAGGGCTAAAAAGATTGCAATGAAACAGGGGTATAAAGATGTATCAGGGATTGGAACAAAGACAGTGCTTTTTACAATGCCAAATTGTTATTTACGTGAAGCGTTTGCCGTTATAAAATATAAGATATTTGGGCAGATTTAGGGATATTTTGCAGGTTTTGGGAACTAATGGATTTTAATGGGATAATTTGTATATTTATCTTGCCGGAATTTGTATAATTATAGCTGGCAACATCTATAATAACATGCTATAATTTACTATGTCTGGCTTGTACATATTATTTTCTTGAAGTTATTAAGATAATTGATATATTATAATTATACAACCATATTAATTCAATAATAAAAGGCTTTATTTATGTGTAATATTATGGTAATATGATTTAGTAGTAAATAATTAGTGGTTACTTAATGTTTTTATAATTATGTAATTTACTACTAAAATAAATTAAGGAGGAATGAAAATTGGAAATGAAAAAGATTCTGCCATACGAAAGAACAGGGGACAATGGAAGCAATATTACATTGGTTTTTTTACATGGGTCAACAATGACAAAAGGAGGGATGTATCCATTTGCAAGTGTATTTAAGGAGTATAACTGTATAGTATTTGATTTAACTGGACATGGGCAATCTGATGCAGATGAACCAGACCAGATAAGTGGTTTTGCAGAGGATGTGGAATATTCACTAAACCAGTTAAAAGAACAGAGTATAGTTACAGAACAGGTTATACTGTTAGGGTATTCAATGGGGGGTGCCATTACTTGTGAAATTGCTATACGTAACAATTTAAACCTTAGTGGCATTGTATTATTAAGCAGTGGTGGTGATTTGAAACATTATTCACCAATGATAGATGACCTTAAGGCAATGCCTGTAGAAGATTTTAAGACAGAAGATATTCTTTATGCTTTGTTTGGGATTGATACTCCTGAAGAAGATAAGAAACGTATTTCAGAACTGTTTTCTTCTACAAAGACAGCAGATAAAACGGGATATGCTGATTTAATGCTTTCAAATGGCTATAATAATCTTGAAGCATGTAAAGCTATTAAAATTCCTGCTCTTATGGTGCATGGAAGTGATGACAAGATTGTTGAACCAATGGCAGCAGTAGAAACATGGAAAACTATAGAAGGCAGCCAGCTTCTTATGGTTCCATATAAAGGACATGGTGCTATTTATGAAGATACAGAATTTATAAAGGATAAAATAATTTCATTTATAAAAATTTGTTCCTGATTTCTGTTTAATATATTAATTAATATAGTGGACCAGTCTGGGATTAAATATGTATAGGGTCCACCATTTACATCTCCTCAAGCTTCGTAGTATATAAACTGTCTGCAACAGAAAATTAAAAACTGAAAAAAGATGAGACACTGGCAGGTGTTTCATGTACCTGTCAGTGTTTTCTGCAGAAAGGCGGATTTATAATAATGGAAAATAATGCTATGATTAAGGGAGTTGCATATTATCATCCAGATAATGTGGTGGATAATGAATATTTTATTGAGTACTTTAAGAAACAAGGGAAAGATATTGAAGGCTTGTTAAGGGCAACAGGAAGAAAGAGCAGGTATATTTCAACAGATGAGAAAGAAAATATGCTGACAATGGGGTATCAGGCAAGCCTTAAAGTGTTAGAACAGACCCATGTAAAAGTTGCACAGATTAATTTAATTGTATTTTCATCAGGTACACCAGAATATATAGCACCAACTAATGCATTAAAATTACATTCCATGCTTAATGCGGGACAAAAGTGTGCAGTGTATGATTTGAATGCGAATTGTGCAGGGATGGTGGTAGCCCTGGACCAGGTTGCAAGGCTTATGAAAAGTAATCTGGATATAAAATATGCTTTGTTAGTTGGTTCTGACCAGCTGAACCGTTATGTAAGGTATAATGAGGTGGTTCCATATTCAAATTTTGCAGATTCTGCTTGTGCTATGGTAATTGAAAATGTTTTTTCAACAAAAAGGGGATTTATTGACTCAGATTTTTATACTAATTCAAGCAATCATGATAAAATCCTTTTGCCAGCTAAGGGAATGTCAACTGTAACAAGGGACAGGAACCTGCCAACAGAAGATAAATTAGTTAAATGGATTCCATTTGACTTTGGTGGCGCTTTTCATAGTGCAAAAATATCTATTGAAGAACTATTATTTAAGAATGGCTTGCAGAAAGATGATATTAAGAAATATTATTTTTCTCAGCTTGCTTTAAAAAATATTGTCCTTGCCAGTGAAGATTTGGAAGAGGATATTGAAAAGTTCAAATTTGTGGGGGATGAATTTGGGTATACAGGTACTACAAGCCCAATGTTAGCCTACGCCAGGTCAATAGAAGAGAACGAATTGCAAATTGGAGATTATGTGGTTTTTTGGACAGTTGGTGCAGGAACTACTTGCGCAACAGTTTTATATAAATATTAAGGAGAATGAAATATGCAGACACAATCAGTAAATAGTGAGGAAAAACTTATAAATAACATTTTATTTATTTATATTTTAGGTGTAGCAATATGTGGTTTCAGTTTTGTTATGCTATTTTTACATGGTGGTATCCGGGAATGTATTTTTCTCTTGACTGGTTTATTTGCCATTATAACCAAATTATTTGAAAAACCATTAGGTAAGAATGCGAAGTATGTATATGCCTGTATTCCGCCAGTTATTGGTGCCATTACTGCTGCAGTTTGTAATACAAATACCAGTGACAGTTATGTCTGCCTGACACATTACTATTTTGTGGCAACATTACTGCTGGTTCCATATTACTCACAAAAGTTACTAAGGGTAAGTACAGCTGTAACGATGTTGGCTAACCTGGTACTTATGATTCTGTTCCCAGCAGGCTTTTTAAAGTTACATAGTATTATTGCATGGGTATTTATAGGAATTGTTTATATGGTGCTTTTTGCTGCATGTAGTTTTATTGTATACCGTACTACAGTTCTCTTTAAAATTGTAGAAGACCAGGGTCATGAAGCAGAGAATGTTTTACATAATGTACAGGCGGCATTTGACAGCCTGGAAGGGTCTTCTGAAACAATATATAATTCACTACAGGAATTTGAAGGCAATACAGAAGAAATTGCTGCTTCCACACAACAGATTAATGAAAGTGCAGATTTGCAAATTAATGAAGTTGAAAACAGCCTGACAATTTTTAATGAACTGGATGATAAGATTGTACAATCTGAGGACAGGGTAAACCAGACTGTAGAAACTATTAAAAACCTGAGGGCTAAGAATGATGAGGGATTTGCCGTAATACATGCATTATCAGAGAAATTTGAGGAAAATATTAAAACAACCCAGACAGCGGCAGATGGTGTTGAGGAACTGTCCCGTAAATCAAGTTCAATCAGCGGCATAATTGAGAGTATACGCGAAATTGCACAGCAGACAAATCTTCTTGCATTAAATGCTGCTATAGAGGCAGCAAGGGCAGGAGAAGCGGGAAAGGGTTTTGCAGTGGTGGCAGATGAAATTAATTCATTGTCAACAGAATCCTCAAATGCTACTGGAAAAATAGATGCTATACTGAAAGATATTATTGAAACAGTAGAGTCTACCCATAAGGTTATGGACCATAATAATGAAGTGGTAAATGTTTCCAGCGGAAGGCTGGAGGATACAGTTAAAATTTTTAAGGTTATGCTGGAATCTTCAGAAGAGGTTATCAGTATTACTGAGTTGCTGAAAACGGAGCTGGAGGACATCGTTGGCATAAAAGACCAGCTGCTAGGGGTTATGAAGCGTGTAGAAGATAGTTCTAAGAATTTTGTAGTTACTACAGCAGGTATTAGTACATCTACAGAGGAACAAGTTGCTGGTCTGGATAATATTGTGAAATCTATGAAGAGTATGCAGACAGGAATGGAGAAGCTTTCAAGTGTACTACATAAAGAAAAGGATACAAAGTAATTTCTGGCTTGGAAAGTGTAATATAATTGGCTCTGACATAAGCCTGCCTGGACAATAAGTACAAGGCAGGCTTAAATATTGCACAAATTATATGGCTCTGGCAATTCTAAAATTTTACCAACAGCAGCCGCCCCGGCTTAGATGGGATGTGCAGTGGTGCATAAAGTACCAATATTTTTATAAAACATTTAATACAGGGTAAGCACCAGCATTTTCATATAGCTTGTTTTTAATAAGTTATTTGGAATTTTGGGTAATATAATTTTTGTGTGGAGTAAATTTTTATAGTATTTTGTGTTAATGTAATTGTTGCATCTGGCATCAGGAGTAGTTGTATTATATAGAGGTTTTTGATGAATAGTATAAACAATATAAATTATTTAAAAGATTTAAAAAAAGGTATTCATGATGGAATTCCTATTGCATTAGGATATATTTCAGTAAGTTTTACATTTGGTATTATGGGGGCTGCTGCTGGACTGTCATGGTGGCAGACATTGTTAATTTCAATGACAAACCTTACATCAGCAGGCCAGTTTGCAGGACTTGAGATAATGGTTACTGCAGGAGGCATGGTTGAAATGGCACTCACACAGTTTGTTATAAACTTAAGATATGCCCTTATGTCAATTTCATTATCGCAGAAAGCTGATGATACATTTACCCTTCCAGTAAGGCTTGCCACAGGCTTTGGAATTACAGATGAAATATTTGCAGTAGCCGCCAGCAAAAACAAAACTATAAACAAATATTATATGACAGGGCTTATTATTATGCCATATATTGGCTGGGCTTCGGGTACAGCAGCAGGTGCACTTTTAGGTGAGGTTATACCAGAGATTTTAAGCAGTGCATTAGGTATAGCAATATATGGTATGTTTATGGCTATAATTATCCCACAGGCAAGAGATAACCATAAATGTCTTATAGTAATAATAGCAGCTGCTGTTTTGAGCTGTTGTTTTAAATGGATTCCTTTGCTTAAAAATATTTCTTCAGGATTTGTAATAATAATATGTGCTGTGGCAGCTTCTGTTATAGGTGCATTATTATATCCTGTTGAAGATGGGGAGGACGAATGATGCCAGCAGAAAAATTCTTTATATATCTTGCAGTAATGGCAGGTGTTACATATCTTATAAGGGCTTTGCCTTTTGCATTGTGCAGGAACAAGGTTAAAAATAAGTTTGTACAATCATTTCTTTTCTATGTGCCATATGCAGTTCTTGCTGCTATGACCTTTCCAGCAGTAATATATTCTGCAGACGGTCTTGTGCCAGGAATTGCAGGTACCATTACAGGGCTTGTATTTGCATATAAGAGAAAAAGCCTGCTTATGGTAGCAGTTGTATCATGTATAGCAGTTTTTATAACAGAAATGCTTTGCAAGTGGATATAAAAAATGCTATACTATTCTCATAAAATTTTATTCTGTATGCACTTAAGTTTCCTCTTTTTTTACTACACAGTGTTGTGGCTCTGGAAATTTCCAGAGAATATAATCTTTGTGTAATTTAAAAAAGTGGGGAAACTTAAATGAGAGAAGCCTGCAAGTTACGAAGGGAATTTATCTCATGGAAATACATATTTGTTCCAAAAGAATTTATTGGAATATCTGGTGTTATCAAAACAGATACAGAAAGAAAGGAAACTTATGAAAAGACCAGACGGGAAAGTACATAAAATAATACACAGATGGAATAAATGCAAAAGTTTAATAAGTTTAATATTATGTACAGCTTTAATTATAACTGTATTTTCTGGTATTTCTTTTGCAGAGCCAAAGATTGCAGAAGCAGAGGAAAGTACACTGTCTAATCCACGTATTATACTAAGTAGCAGTATGGATACAGGCCGGAAGGTGACATGGGACTGTATCTGGTTTGGAAGTTACCCACAGGCAGAAGTAGTACCAGCTGGGAGTGAGTATAAAGCATTACCAGAAAAATTTTTAGAAGAAGGTGACTTAATCCCGGATGATGTATTATACCAGATATTGCAGCAAGCTACAGGCTGGGATGGGCAGGGCGATATTGTGTTAAGTGGTGAAAAATACCGAAGAATCACCAAAGAGAATGCAACTTATGTAACAACAGATTCTAAAGATTATAAGTGGAAAGGTGAAACAGAGTATCACTATTTTAAGTACCAGCCAATTAAATGGAGAGTTTTATCTGTAAATGGTTCTGAGGCACTTTTACTGTCAGATAAGGTATTAGATTCCAAACATTATAATATAAAATATGAAGATATTACGTGGGAAGAGAGTACTATAAGAAGCTGGCTGAATGGATATAATGCTTCTGCAAATATACAAAACCAGGATTATAGCAATAATAATTTTATTGATAATGCTTTTGGAACATCTGGACAGCAGTTTATTAAAGAAACATATGTGGAAAATGATAATTTTGAGTATGGTATAAATGGCGGAAATGATACGGATTGTATAGATGGTGGAAATGATACACAGGATAAAATATTTCTTCTTTCAGCATCAGAAATATCAGCTAATAGATGTGGGTATGTTCCTGAAGAATATATTGAGTGTGATGATGAGGCATTCATGGCAGGCTCAAGTGTTTATGCAAAAGCTATGGGTATTGAATCTTATGGAGGAGACTGCGAGTGGTGGCTCCGCACACAGGATGCTAGTTCTTATGGTTATATAACATTGATGGATTGTGAAGGCTGGGTTGGCAGTTTTTTTGCTCCTGCCAGTGATAATGGGATTGGTGTGCGTCCTGCTTTGAACCTGGACCTGGCAGCATTACCAGACACAGAGGTTTCTAAACTCTGGTCTTATGCGGGAACAGTGTGTAGTGATGGGACTGTGTATGAAACTGGAAGGGATACACAAGATGGTTATAATTCAGATGTCTGTCTTGAGCTTGGGAACTTATGTAAAGTTGTTAAGGGGCAAGAAACTTTTGTCTGGGGAACAGCATATGCAGATTCTTATGATAAATTAAAAGAGGTTGGAGATTCCCTTGTATGGATTAGTGAAGACACATCCATTGCTGTTGTTGAGAATGGTGGTTATATTATGCCATTTTTTATGAATGGACAAGAGTTGTCTATGTGTGCAAAGGTTACTGGTGTAACAGAGGGTGAAACAAATATTTATGTGGAGGCAAAATATGGTTCAAGAGTAAGATGTAATGTGATAGTAACTGGCTCAAAAGATATTTTATTTTTTGATGACAGCCTGTCTCCAACCATAACATCAAAGCCAGGTTATCCATATTTGCTATAAGGTCCAAGTACATTAGTGCGTGTTCCCAGGTGCAGTTATTGTGCCATAATTTTTTCCAACGCAGTGCAAGCGTGCCCCTGGATGGAAAATGTTTAACTTGGATTTTGGAATTTGCGTTATATTGCCATATGTGCAAAAAAGGATAACTGGAAATTATCTTAATATTTATAAATTTTAGATATAAGAATTTATGAAACAGACGTGGCGCGGAAAAAAATATTTGAGTTTCCCCATTTTTTAAAATATACAAAGATTATATTACTCTGGCAAATTCCAAATGTTTTACCATAAGGCAGCTGTTATGGGGACGCTGGTGCTTAAGCCCCGTATTTAATGTTTCTGTGAAACATTGGGGCTTTATGCACCACTGCGTATCCCATCCAAGCGGAAGCGGGCTGCCATTGGTAAAACTTTGGAATTGCCAGAGGCAAAATACCTGTGTATTAAAAAAATGGGGAAACTCAAAAAAAAAATAGTATTGTTAAAATATCCAGTTTGTGTTATGTTAATAAATGGCAGAAAGAAAGCCATATAAAAACTGGAGGAATTAAAATGGAGAAGCCTGGTTTAGAGAAGACAATTATCTTTTTGGTTATAGCATTAATACCTGTGCTTGGTTTAACAATTATACCCAAATTGCTGCTTAAGGTATTTGGTAACAACATAGAAACCTTAATAAGCGATGAATATTACACAGCAAGCATAGTAGCTGCTATAGTAATATTTATACTTGTACTGGCATTATCTGCTTATATAGCATTAAAGCCATATATTGTATGGTGTCTTGCATATGCATGTGGCATAATTTACAGTATACTGATGTTTATAAAGCCTGGTGAAGAATTTAACAGCCTTAACTTTTATTTAATAGCTACCAGCTATTCTATAGACCTTGTAGTGCTGCTTGCACTTTCCTTAAAGCAGAAAAAGTAGTAAATCCCGTTGACTTTTTACCATAAAAAATTTATACTTAGATAAAAATGGCAATTATCTGGTCTCATACATAATAGAAGCTTTTTAAACATACACTTCTTAGAGAGTGGGACAAGCAATGGGGCTGATAGCCATTATTTCAATAAGTAAACTCTGCCATATTGGAGTTTAAATAATAACATAGGGAGGTTATAATAAAATGGCAACAAAAGCTAATTACAAGTTGGAAGAAATTGGTGCTGGTAAAGTTGGTTTTTCAAAAACACGTTCTATCATTGAGGGTGCTTTTTATGGGAACAATGTAGTAAAGGTAAATACTCTTAAAGAAGCTTACAATTTAGCAAAAAATACACCTGGTGCTATCGTTACAGATATGCCTGTATACAGAGGTGAAGAGTTTGGCCTTGATTCAGATGCTAAGGTTTTATTATTTAATGATGGTGCTGTAACAGGACGTTATGCAGCAGCACGACGCATTAAAGGATATCCTGGCGTTGATGAGGTTAAGCTTGACAAAGTAGTTATGGATGCTATTTATAAGACACGTTTTAAGAAGTTATACCATGCACAGGTATTTGTTGGACTTGACCCTGAGTTTATGGTTAAAGCACATCTTCTTATTCCAGAAGGCGAAGAAATGCTTATGTATAACTGGATGCTCAACTTCCAGTATATGTCAGATGAGTATGTAAAGATGTACAAGCAGTCTAAACCTGTTGGTGATGGCAAAGAGGCAGATATCTATATTTTCTCTGACCCACAGTGGATTCCGCTTCCAGCACCTGATGTTGATTACAGCTGCTTAAGTGACCCTCAGACCCTCTGCTACTTTGATACTAATGAAAACTGTGCAGCAATTCTTGGTATGAAGTATTTTGGTGAGCATAAAAAGGGTACACTTACAATGGCATGGGCTATTGCTAACCGCAATGGTTATGCATCATGTCATGGTGGACAGAAAGAATATTCACTTCCAGATGGAAAGAAATATGTTGCATCTGTATTTGGTCTTTCAGGTTCAGGAAAGTCTACACTTACACATGCTAAGCATGGCAATAAGTATGGTGACAATGCTATTACAGTTCTCCATGATGATGCATTTATCATTAACTCAGATACATGTGCATCAATAGCACTTGAGCCAACTTACTTTGATAAGACAGCAGATTATCCAACAGGATGCCCTGATAACCAGTATCTGCTTACAGCACAGAACTGCTCAGCTACAATGGATGAGGATGGCAAGATACAGTTAGTTACAGAGGATATACGTAATGGTAATGGACGTGCTATTAAGTCTAAACTCTGGTCACCAAACCGTGTAGATAAGATTAACTCACCTGTTAATTCAATAATCTGGATTATGAAGGACCCTACAATACCTCCTGTAGTTAAGTTAAAAGGTTCAGCACTTGCATCAGTTATGGGTGCTACTCTTGCAACAAAGACTTCTACAGCAGAGCGTGTTGCAGCAGGAACAGACATGAACGCACTCCGTATTGTGCCATATGCTAACCCATTCAGGACTTATCCTCTTGTAAATGACTATGAGAAGTTCAAGAAGTTAGTAGAAGAGAAAAATGTTGACTGTTATATTGTTAATACAGGTGATTTCATGGGCAAGAAAGTACAGCCTAAAGATACACTTGGAATTCTTGAGTCAATCGTAGAAGGCAAAGCAGAGTTCAAGAAATGGGGCAACTTTGATGATATTGAAATCATGGATTGGGAAGGTTTTGTTCCAAACCTTGATGATGCAGAATACAAAGAAGCATTAAAGGGTGCTATGCAGAACCGTGTAGATGCTGTTAAAGGATTTGCTGAAAAGAATAGTGGATATGATAAGCTTCCTGATGAGGCACTTGTAGCAGTACAGAAACTTGTTGATGCATTATCATAATATAAAGCACTATATAAATATAATTAACGTGGCAGACTGTTAATAAACCATTTATACTGGCATAAAGCCTGGACAACGTGTAATTGTACTTCAAGAACCGTTATACTAAAGATTTTAAGTATAACGGTTCTTTTTTTCTTCTTTTTGCATAGGATTAAACATGCAGTCTAAATGTAATCCAGCGAGGGAAGGAGAAAGCATTATGGATGACAAACTTGATGAAGTAATTAAAAGATATCCTGTAACAGTGAAATCAAAACGCAGGATAAGAGGAGCTGTTCTTTTAGACACAGACAAGGGCATATGCATGATAAAAACATATGCAGCAGGTAAAAACAGGCTTTTGTTTGAAGAAAATATTAAAAAATTATTGATTGATGGCGGATATAGTGATGTAGATTATGTTATACCTAATACTGATGGTGAACTGTTGACAGATGATAACAGTGGTAACAGATGGCTTATGAAAAAATGGTATAATGGTGAGGAATGTGATATCAAGGATATCCATAAAGTCCTGCCTGTGTCAGCAAATATGGCAGTTTTACATAAAATAATGGTTATGGGGCAGAAGAATGCAGAAGGAATGCCAGTAAAGACAAAGAAAATGGACTTGCAAAGTATATTCTTGCGCCATAATAAAGAAATAAAAAGAGTACATAGTTATATACGTGAAAAAAGACAAAAAAATGAAATGGAAATATGCCTTTTAAATTCTTACCAGAATTTCTTTGAACAAGGAAATGTAGCAGAAGAATTTTTAAAGGATAGTGGTTATGATAAATTATATGAGGAAACTGTAAGACATGGAAGAATTGTCCATGGGAGTTATAATTACCATAATATAATATTATCTGGTGACAGAGTTATAACTACAAATTTTGAAAGAGCTGATATTGGCATACAGATAATAGATTTATATGATTTCCTTAGAAAAGTCATGGAGAAAAATAGCTGGAATATGGAAACAGGGATACAGATAATAGAGGAATATAATAAACAAAGAAAACTTGGAAAAGAAGAGCAGAAGGTTTTATATGCACTTCTTTTATATCCTGAAAAATACTGGAAGCTGGTAAATTTTTATTATAATGGAAAAAAGTCCTGGATGTCTGCTAAAAACTATGAGAAATTACAGCGTATATGCAGCCAGGAACAGGAACGCCATAAATTTCTCAAAGAGGTAAAAAAGCTTTTAATTTAGCTTTTTATGTAGTATAATAGTCAAAAGATACAGCTTTTACAAATGTATAAATCCATGAACCAGTTATATATGGTACATGGGCTTGTGATAAGGAGGAGAAACCATGTTTTTTAACAGGTTTTATGGTAAAAAAATAAAAACATTTATAATTCTGGTACTTGTCCTGTGTGTATTTACATCATGCAGTGTAAAGAAACGCAGTAAAAATAATAATAACAACAGCATAAATGCTTCAGCTGTCCAGGGTGAAGTCCCTTCCCATAGCATGACAGGTGTTGTGACAAATATAGATACAGATTTAAAGCAGGTTACAATACGTGAACTTGATTGTGATGTTGATTCTATACTTGATTATAATGCAACATCGGTGGTTATAGATAAGTATGGCAGTGAAATAACAGGGGATGAACTGCAGCCTGGCCAGATAATGGAGGTAACTTACAATACTTCAAATGCAGATATTATTAAAATGCATGTTCCAAAAGATGTATGGGAATACCAGGAAGTTGACAAATTTTCATTTGATGGTGATACCAATGCATTAAGTATTGCAGGAAAGAAATACCAGTATACCAGCTGGACATATTTTTCTTCTCTTGAGAGAAAAATACAATTAGCTGAGCTTGGAAGCCATGATGTAATTACAGTAAGGGGTATTGGCATAACTGTATATTCTGTTACACGTACTAAAGGGCATGGATATATAAGGCTTGAAAACTATGATACATTTAAAGGCGGGACAATAAGTGTAGGCAATAATATTGTGCTTCCTATAACAGATAATATGCTGGTTACTGCAGGTGTGGGTTCATACCGTGTAACACTTAGTAAAAGAAAAGTAAAAGCTGTTAAAAATGTTATTATAAAAGATGGCAAGGAAACAATACTTGATTTCAGTGATTATAAAGAAGAGGTAAAAAATGTTGGTACTATTAAATTTAATATAGAACCTCACGGTGCTGATTTATATATTAATAATTCAAATGTTGACTATAGCAGCCCTGTTACCCTTAATTATGGGGAATATAATATAAGGGTAGAGATGACAGGATATACTGCTTATACAGGAGTTCTTGATGTTGAGAAACCGGGAAGTACCATTAATATTGATTTAATAGAAAAGGATGCATCTGTATCTTCTGCATCAACTGCTACACCATCACCAACAAAGAAAGCAGATGATAAGGTAACTACCAAGAAGATAGACAGCAACCATACCATAACCGTATCTGCGCCAGATGGTGCAGAAGTTTACCTTGATAATGTGTATAAAGGCTTAGCACCATGTACTTTTACAAAAGTTATAGGTTCACAGACTATTACTTTAAGTAAGCCAGGTCACATAACAAAGAGTTATTCGGTAGATATACTAGATGATGATAAAAATGTTAAGTTGAGTTTTTCTGAATTGATGGAAGACTCTGACTAATAGATACACTTTAAATTATTTTTTATAAAACAAGAGGAGGATATGATTAATGGATTACAAAGAGGTTTATGAATCATGGCTTGGCAACCCTTATTTTGATGAGGATACAAAGAATGAGCTGAAATCAATAGCTGGTGATGACAACGAAATTAAAGAACGTTTCTACCAGGAGTTAGAATTTGGAACAGCTGGTCTGCGTGGTGTAATCGGAGCAGGTACAAACCGTATGAATATTTATACAGTACGTAAGGCTACACAGGGGCTTGCAAACTACATAACCAAAGCAGGAAAGGCTGCACAGGGTGTTGCAATAGCATTTGACTCACGCCATATGTCACCTGAATTTGCAGATGAATCTGCACTGTGCCTTGCTGCCAATGGAATTAAAGCATATGTTTTTGAGTCATTAAGACCTACCCCAGAACTTTCATATGCAGTAAGGGAGTTAAAGTGTGCTGCTGGAATTAATATTACAGCAAGCCATAATCCGCCTGAATACAATGGTTATAAAGTATACTGGGAGGATGGCGCACAGATTACACCTCCACATGATACTGGTATTATGGCAGAAGTTAAGGCTGTTACAGATTATGCAGAAGTTAAGACAATGGACAAGCAGGATGCTATATCAAAAGGATTGTATGAACAGATTGGCGCAGCAATAGATGACAAATATATTGAAGAGCTTAAGAAACAGGTTATCCATTGGGACAGCATTAAGGAAATGGGAAGCAAGTTAAAGATTGTCTATACACCTCTGCATGGTACAGGAAATATTCCTGCAAGGCGTGTACTTAAGGAAATAGGTTTTGAAAATGTATATGTTGTGCCTGAACAGGAACTTCCAGATGGTGACTTCCCAACTGTAAGTTATCCAAATCCTGAAGCAGCAGAAGCTTTTGAACTTGCACTTAAGCTTGCTAAGGAAAAAGATGCAGACCTTGTACTTGCAACTGACCCTGATGCAGACCGTCTTGGGGTATATGTAAAAGATACAAAGAGTGGGGAATATATTACACTTACAGGTAATATGTCTGGATGTCTTCTTGCAGATTATGAGATTTCACAGATTAAAGAAACAAAAGGACTTCCAGAAGATGGAAAGCTTATAAAAACTATTGTTACATCAAACCTTGCAGATGCAATAGCAAAATATTATAATGTAGGGCTTATTGAGGTACTTACTGGATTTAAGTTTATTGGACAGCAGATTCTTGGTTTTGAAACAACAGGAAAGGGAAATTATCTCTTTGGTTTTGAAGAAAGCTATGGCTGCCTTATTGGTACACATGCACGTGACAAAGATGCTATTGTTGCAACTATGGCACTTTGTGAAGCAGCAGCATACTATAAGACAAAAGATATGACTCTCTGGGATGCAATGATTGCAATGTATGACAGATATGGTTATTATAAGGATGGAGTACAGTCAGTTACAATGAAGGGTATTGAAGGACTTAATAAAATCCAGGAAATTATGACAGAGCTCCGTGAAAATCCACCTAAAGAGATTGATGGGCATAAAGTTCTTTCATTCCGTGATTACCAGGCTGATACAGTTAAGGACATTGAAACAGGGGAAGTTAAGCCTACTGGTCTTCCAAAATCAAATGTACTGTATTTTGATATGTCTGACAATGTATGGATGTGTGTAAGGCCTTCAGGAACAGAACCTAAGATTAAGTTTTATTATGGCGTTGTAGGAAGTTCCCTTGATGATGCAGATAAAAAGTCAGAAGCCATGGCAAAAGCTGTTACTGATATGGTTGAAAAGATGTCATAAACTGAATATTTTTAATAAATTATTACAGGCTAATTTAAAAGGGCTGCCGTATATGGCGGCTCTTTATAGGTTTGAAATGCTTTGTTTGATTTACAAAATATTCGTAATACAAACTATAGTTATACGGAGGAATAGTAATGCAGGAAAAATTAGAACGCTGGATAAACTGGATGGAATTTGATGAAGTAGTATCTGGCAAACATAATGCACCTCATAATATATTAGGGCTGCATGATTTTGACAAAGGACAAGTATTTACAGTATTCAGGCCACATGCACAGAATGTTTTTATTACAGATATGAATGGTGGCAATGTAGTACAGCTTGAACAAGTTGAGGGTGAAACAGGATTTTTTGGTAAATATGTGGATGGACATAAGTATAAGGCACCTTATAAAGTCCGTGTACAGTATTCAGACAATGATGTAGTAGAATTTGTTGACCCTTATTGTTTTGAGCCTCAGATTACAAGTGATGATTTATATGTATTTGCAGAAGGCAACCATTATGAGATATATGACAAGCTTGGTGCACACCCTATGACAATTAATGGGGTATATGGAACATATTTTGCAGTATGGGCACCTCATGCAAGGGCAGTAAGTGTAGTTGGAAGCTTTAATATGTGGGATGGCAGGCTTCATCCTATGAGGACACTTGAAGTATCAGGTGTTTATGAGTTGTTTATACCAGGAGTAGAGCCAGGTGCTATATATAAGTATGAAATTCTTACAAGACAGGGTGAGTCTCTTCTTAAAGCAGACCCATATGCAAATTCAGCACAGATGCGTCCTGAAAATGCATCAGTTGTAGCAGACCTTACAGGTTTTGAATGGGAAGATGACAAATGGATGAAAGAACGTGCTAAGAAAAGCAGGGATACTCTTAGAAAAGAACCTGTTGCAATTTATGAGGCACATCTTGGTTCATGGAAGAAGAAAGATGATGGTACAGAAGACGGATTTTATAATTATAGGGAACTTGCCCCAATGCTTGCTGATTACTTGCTTGAAATGGGGTATACACATATAGAGCTTATGGGTATTGCTGAATATCCATTTGATGGTTCATGGGGATACCAGGTTACAGGATATTATGCACCAACAAAGCGTTATGGTGACCCAAAAGATTTTATGTATTTTGTTAACTATATGCATAAAAAGGGTATACATGTAATACTTGACTGGGTACCAGCGCATTTCCCAAGGGATGCACATGGTCTTGGAAGATTTGACGGACAGCCTCTTTATGAGCATCCAGACCCTCGCAGGGGAGAACATCCTCATTGGGGTACTTATATTTTTAACTATGCTTACAGGGAAGTTGAAAACTTCCTTATAGCCAATGGGCTTTTCTGGCTTAATAAGTTCCATATTGATGGTCTCAGGGTTGATGCTGTAGCTTCTATGCTATATCTTGACTATGGCAAAAATGATGGTGAATGGCTTCCAAATGAAAAGGGAGGCAAGGAGAACCTTGATGCAATACAACTTTTTATGCATATGAATGAACAGTTTGAGAAGAGGGCTCCTGGAACTGTTGTAATAGCAGAGGAATCTACTTCATGGGCAGGGGTAACAGCACCTGTACAATTTGAAGGGCTTGGTTTCTTATTCAAATGGAATATGGGCTGGATGAATGATTTCCTTGAATATATGAAACTTGACCCATATTTCAGGTCATTTAACCACAATAAGCTTACATTTAGTATGCATTATGCTTATAGTGAGAATTTTATACAGGTATTGTCACATGATGAAGTAGTGCATGGCAAAGGTTCTATGATTGAGAAAATGCCTGGGGAATATGAGGACAAATTTGCAAACTTAAGGACTGCATATGGATTTATGTATGGACATCCTGGCAAGAAGCTTTTATTTATGGGACAAGAATTTGCACAGTTCCGTGAGTGGAGTGAAGAGCGCAGCCTTGACTGGGAACTTCTGGATTATGATTTGCATGTAAAGATGAAGACATATATAAAAGCCCTTAATAAACTTTATACAGAGTATGAGGCAATGTATGTAAATGATTATGACCCTATTGGTTTTGAATGGATGAGCTGTGATAATGCGGAGATGAGTACAGTAAGTTTTGTAAGACGTGGACTGACTACAAAAGACCAGCTTCTCTTTATCTGTAACTTTACTCCTGTACAATATGATGGTTTCAGGACAGGTGTTCCTTGCCTTGGTAAATATACAAAGATAATATCTTCTGATGATTTATGCTATGGCGGGACAGGTGTAAAGAATTCAAAAACAGTACAGGCTGAGAAGATTGAAAGTGACAGGTCAGATTATTCAATAGAAATGAATCTCCCACCATTATCTGTAACAATTTATAAATTTGATTATAAAGAAGATAAATAAAACATTTATTAATTTAAAAAAGCCAGAAGCAATCTTAAAGCTTCTGGCTTTTGTTAACAGATAGCAAATAAATATAAATTAAGGATAAAAGTAATTCTAATTAATATAATCTGCTGATATATAACCATTATAAAGTTTCTTGCCATCATGGTAACTGGTTTTATACCATGTATCAGATTTTACAATTATCTTTTTAAAAATTGCAACAGGAGTACCTTCTGGTATAACTGCCAGGATTTTTTTATTGGTACCTGCTGCTTTCCGTATATTAAGTGCAGCAATAGTTTTACCTAAAGAATAAAATTTTAATGGAGCTTTTGGTAAAAGATATCCATTATAAGTTTTGGATTTAACCACATAACTCACATGTATAAAGGTTTTATTATTCTTTAAATATGTTTTGCCAAGATATTCCATAGTGGCTTTTTTAGGAATTGTTATAAGTTTTGCTGACTTAGCAGCAGGTGTTTTTAATAAATAAAGGTTTGATGTTGCAATGGCAGCCTGTCTGGTTTTCATTGTAGCTGTTGTAAGTGTTGTATAACTGCTGTAGTATGTTTTGCCATTAATTTTTGCATATGAACGTATTTTATAATAATATTCATGGTCAGCCAGCAGTTTTGTATTTTTGAATGATGTAACTGTTTTTTTTGTAACAGTTTTAATTTTTTGATATGTACCATTATAAACATCAGCCCTGTAAATCTGGTATCCTTGTGCACCTGTGTTGCCGTTCCATTTAAGGGTTATATATTTATTGGCAGGATTTCCAGTAAATGAACTTGTTTTCCTTGGTTTTATTATAAAACTGGAAACTATGCTTCCTGTATAATTACCAGTACCAGTAATTGTAATAATTGCAGTACCAGTATTAATATTATTGGAATATATTAATTCATAATCCTCACCTTCTACAAGAGTACTGCCATTTAGCGAAATTTGTACAGGTGGCATTATTTCTCTTCCAGTGTAAGTTTTATCAGTAATTTTGGCAATCTTTGCTTTTGATAAATCAATGCTTTCAATAGGTTTTGGCGTAGGTGTAGCTGTAGGTTTTGGTGAAGGAGCAGGTTTTAATGTAGGTGTAACTGTAGGTTTTGGTGAAGGAGTAGGTTTTAATGTAGGTGTGGCTGTAGGTTTTGGTGAAGGAGTAGGCTTTGGTGTAGGTGTAGCTGTAGGTTTTGGTGAAGGAGTAGGTTTTGGCGTAGGTGTAGCTGTAGGTTTTGGTGAAGGAGTGGGTTTTGGCGTAGGTGTAGCTGTAGGTTTTGGTGAAGGAGTAGGTTTTAGCGTAGGTGTAACTGTAGGTTTTGGAGCAAGTGTAGGTGTAACTGCAGGTTTTATGGTTGCATCTGGTTTTTCTGTAACCGCAGGAGGTTCTGTGATAACAGGGGTTTCCGTTTCAGCTGGTTCTTCTATAATATCAGGCGGTGTAGTAACATCAACATTGTTGTTATCATTGTCAGGAGTGCTTCCATCTATAGTAGTATCTGTATACCAGAAGTTACAGTCAACTTTTCCTGTTATACCATCTACTGAACCAGAGCTTGTATACTGCCAGTATTCATATGGATTAGAATATGTAGTTTTAGTAGTATAGTTGGCAAGCCATATTTTGTAACTTTGTGAAAGTTTTGTTCCATTAATAAGGGTTGCAAGGTCACTTTTATTAGCATAAATCATAGGTTCGTAACCAGCATCCTTGATTGTTTCGCAGAATGCAATACAGTTATTGGTAGCAGCAGATTTGCTAAGGTTTGCTTTATACATCCTGCCTATTGGGCCACTGGAATCTGTAGGGAATTCATAGTCAATAACTATAGGAAGTGTAACATCATAATCTTTAATTTTATCCAGACAGTATTCTGCTTCTTCTATAGCTTCTTGTTTATTTATAGCTTCTGTAAAGTAATAAACACCTACCTGTATTCCAGCATCAAGTGCCCCTTCAATATTCTCAACAAACTTAACATCTGTACAAAGAGTACCTGCAGCGCCATATCCTCTGTATCCAGCACGGATAATAGCAAAATCAACACCTGATTCTTTAACTTCTTCCCAGTCTATGGTTTTATTATAGTATGAAACATCAATACCATTATAAATATTCATGCCATCAAAAACATCTGCATGTGTATATGTTTTATTGTCAAAGATACCTTCTGTCTTTGATGCTTTTCTCAGCTTGCTTTTAAGTACAGACCCAGCTTGTAATTCTGCTTGTAAAGAAGCAGTATTATTCATTGTGGAAGAACCCGTGACAGCACTGCCAGAAGCAGTGAGCATTGTGTTATTAGTATATGTACTTGCTGGAGCAGCAGAAGCATATGAAACGGTACCTTGAAGTAGTATTGCAGCCGTAAGAAGGCTGCTTAATATTTTATGTTTTTTCATATTAATCCTCCAGTTTCCAGAAATTATCTGGAATATTGTATTTGTGTTTATATTTATACATAATTGTTGTGGCAAAAATATGCATATATATAAAACTGTTAAAAATAATACTATATAAACGTTTGTTTGCTTATATTCCATATTATTTTTATATATACTAATCTAGCCAGTATATATTTGTCAAATATTATCGCAATATATTATGTATATACTATGGTGTGTATTTAAAATCTGCTTTTCTTATTGTTTACATTATTTTTTTCTTTTGCAGGATTTTAATATATTAAGGGAAAGAAACAGGCGTAATAAAATTTATATATATCTTGACTAAAAAGTTATATCATGTTATGCTTATATAAGAACTTATGTTCGCAATGCGGCAGGAGGTGTAAAATGGTATTTGAACTTAATACAACTTTGTCTGAGAAGCTTCATATTTTGTCTGCTGCAGCAAAGTATGATGTTGCATGTACTTCAAGCGGGGTTTCAAGGAAAAGCAAGAAAGGGGAACTTGGTGCAGCAGAGGCAGCAGGAATATGCCATTCTTTTGCTGCTGATGGAAGATGTGTTTCATTACTTAAGATTTTATTTACTAATGAATGTATATTTAACTGTAAGTATTGTATTAACCGTGCCAGTAATGATGTTCCGAGGACATCTTTCACACCTGATGAGATATGCCAGCTTACAATGGAGTTTTACAGGAGAAATTATATAGAAGGATTATTTTTAAGTTCTGGTGTAATGCAGTCACCAGATTATACGATGGAACTGATATGTGAGTCCCTTAGAAAGTTAAGGCTTGAATACAAATTTAATGGTTATGTCCATTGTAAGGCTATTCCTGGGGCTTCGCCAGAACTTGTAGAGATGGCAGGATGGTATGCAGACAGGATGAGTGTAAATCTTGAACTTCCTACAGAAGCAGGTTTAAAAGAGCTTGCACCTAATAAAACACGCAAGAATATATTAACGCCTATGAGGCAGATACAGGCAGGTTTAGCAGAGAGCAGGGCAGTCCTTGGAATGAAGGGAGGTAACCAGAGTTCTTACTGGTATACACAGAAGCGTTTAGGAAAAAGCCTGCCAGGAAGTACAGAAAATCTTAATATAACAACAGATACGGATGACAATAAAATTACAGATAAAAATATAAATATAACTACTAATAAAGATACTAATACAGATATAGTATTAAATAATGGCAGGGGAGTACTGGCACAGTGGCACAGGAATGATACAAGCAGGGGATTTGTTCCAGCAGGACAAAGTACGCAGATGATTATAGGAGCTACAGGTGAGAGTGATTACCAGATATTATCTGTGACAGAAGCACTGTACCAGAGATTTGATTTGAAAAGAGTTTTTTATTCAGCTTTTGTTAATGTCAACAATGACAGTTCACTTGTAGTAAATGGAGGACAGCCACCGCTCCACAGGGAACACAGGCTTTACCAGGCAGACTGGCTTTTAAGGTATTATGGGTTTACTGCTGGTGAGATTTTATCTGAAAGCAGACCATTTTTTAATACCTATCTTGACCCTAAGTGTGACTGGGCACTTGGACATATGGAATATTTTCCAGTAGAGATAAATACTGCATCATATAACACATTACTGCGTGTCCCTGGAATAGGTACAAAGTCTGCTGGCAGAATAGTAAATGCAAGAAAAACTGGCAAGCTGGATTTTGCTTCATTAAAGAAAATGGGTGTTGTATTAAAAAGAGCTATATATTTTATTACATGTAATGGAAGAATGATGTATGATTTCTTAAAGGTTGAAGAAGATTATATAACACGTAACCTTGTTTCAGGAGAAACAGATGTTGTTAAGGGGTTTGGTGACAGTATAACTTATAAACAGCTTACTTTATTTGATGATTTCCAATTAGGACATATCTAAAAATGTTATATTGAAAGGAAGATAATGGAAAAGCAAATAAGGATTTACCAGTGTGAAAATTCACCAGATGGCATACTTAGTGCTGTATTTGAAGCAGGAATATCAGGCTATGGACATAATTATATAAAAATACAGCCTTTAGCACCAGGGTATATTTATAATATAGAACTTTTTTCAGAATATATAAAGGTAGAAACTTCACCAGAAAAGGCAGAAAATGTATTAAAAACAATAGACAACATGATATCCCATGAAGCATATTTTTTTGTAATGAGTGCTTTGCTTTCAGAAGATGCAGACAGAGGTAATGTAATATACCAGTTTGTAACATATGGTTTTACTATTGGCAGAGATATTACAAAAGCATTACAGCTAGATTGTGTTTCGAGGATATTTGCAATAAAACGCAGTGTGCATAATGAAGCACATTTTTATAAAGAATTTTTAAGGTTCCAGGAGGTAAAGAAGACCCCGCCAGTGCTTATGTCAAAGATGGAACCTAAGAACAGGGTATTAACTTTAGTAACAGCACATTTTGAAGACAGGTTTAATGCAGAATATTTTATTATATATGATAAAAGTTATAAAGAAGCTTCATTCCATAGCGCTGATGGGAATTGTGTAATAAGGATTTTAACACAAGAGGAAGAAAAAAAGTTAGATTCATTGCTGGATACTAATGAGAAATATGCAGATTTATGGAAAGTGTTTTTTAAATCTATTGCTGTAGAAGAAAGGGAAAATTATAAACTACAACGTGGAAATCTTGCATTACATTATAGAAAATATATGACAGAATTTATGGAAAATAATTGACAGCTTATCTCTGAAAGGGTAACATATATAGTAAGGTTGTTTTACAAGTGGGCAAATAGCCAATGCCTGCTTACAGGTAATGCGGATTGCAGATATCCGCCTGGCTAAAAAATATTTATACCAGTGTGTGTTGGAAAATGAAAAGTGTACAAGATTGCCAGAGTAATATAATCTTTGTGCAGTCTGATGTTTTAAAGGCAATTTTTAAACACACTATTGGATGAGGATTACTTATGACAGATATAATTAACATAAGATGGATTTTAAGGCATATTGCTATATGGGTTCCAGCAGTATGTATTATGGTTATAATTTTTAATTTTTCTTCAATGGTTGCTGATGATTCTTCCAATACAAGTATTCCGATAGCTGAAGTTGTGATACAGAAGATAGAGCAAACTATGGATATCTCTATTGATAATGGTTCTGAAAGTTATGGTTTAATACACCATTTAGTACGTAAAGCAGGCCATTTTCTTGAATATATGGCATTAGGGTGCACTCTTGTGCTTCCGTTTGCATTTATATATACAGGAAATTATTATAAGATTAAAGTGTTATTATCAAGTGAATTATTTGCTGCATTTTATGCATGTACGGATGAATTCCACCAGACTTTTGTACCTGGAAGAGATGGGAATTTTACAGATGTGGGAATTGACAGCATGGGTGCACTAGCGGGAATATGTGCAGGTTTTATATTTTGGTGGATTGGTAAAAAAGTAGTGGAAAATATACATAAAAAATTAATTTAACATAGTAACTGGGGTTATTTGGAAAACTTAACAGACCAATATTTGAGGGAGATTACAACATGGAAATTATAGCATATGAAATGAAGTATGTAAAAGATAATATTGAAAAAAGTAATATCGTGTGTATTCCCTTTGGGCAAAAGTATTTTCAACAATACATGAAAATATATAATGCTTGCTTTTATGAAATGCGGAAATCTCTTGATATCAAGCCATATAATTTTTTGAGCAGTTATAAACAAATCAGCGGAAAAAGTAAGGATATTTTCTTACTTGTAGATGAAGAAGAAATTATTGGTTCTGTCGCATGCTATGGAAGTGAAATAGATGATTTGATAGTTAATAAGAAATTTCAGAATAATGGATATGGAAAACAACTTTTATTATGGGGAATGAACTATATCCGCCAAATTAGTAATAAGCCTATTTTGTTACATGTTGCTAAATGGAATGAAAAAGCTTTAATGCTATACGAAAAAGTTGGATTTTATATTACAAATACCAGGAGGGTACGTTAAATTCCAGCTTGCAGGGGAAAACCAAGACAGAAAAATGATATGAAAATGAAATGTTGTTTACCTTTAGGTAGTAGTTATCTTAACGGACAACCAGCTGCCTTTTTATTTTCAGTAACTATCAATATAGCACAAAAAAAATGAGATATCAGAAATGATTAAAAGCAAAAATGGTACAAACAGAAGTAAGGAGAGAGTTTAGATGATAACTATAGAAACTAACAGATTACTTTTGAGAAATTATAGAGTGACAGATTTTGAGGATATTATAAAATATTTTTCTGTTGTCAATTTGGTAAAATACTGATATAATTCAACCGTCAGTAAGCTTATTCTCCTTTGGTAATCTTTTTAATAATCAGTAAAATTATACAATAGAATAAGATTTATGGATTTTTATTTTGCCAGACTCACGTTAAAATTAAGAACCTAAATAATTTTATTATGTTTTTTTCTGTATCCACTTGGTGTTAATTGGAATATTTCTTTAAATTTACGGCAAAAATAACCAGTATTTTCAAAACCAGTATCCCGGGCTATTGAAGCAATATTGTTCTCTGTAGTAACCAAAAGCTTTGCGGCACGTTTTAGCCTGTAATTTACGAGATAGTTTATAGGCGGGGTATGGATATTTTTATTAAATATATTTAGAACACTGCTTTTGCTTAATGATACAGTTTTTGCAATATCCTCCAGGGAAATTTGGTATGGATAATTTTTATGTATATACTGCATCATAATCTGGAGCTGGGCCTGGGTACATACAGATGATTGAGGTGCAGGAATATTTTCAATTATGCCAATATCCTCATATAACATACCCCATAATTTCAAAAGTAGTTCTATAGTTTTAATTTCACATATACTGCCTGGTTCCTGGATTGTAAATATGGATACCAGTGTGTCTAAAATCTTTTTTTGTTCAGGATTTTCATAAGAAAATATAAGATACCTGGTTGCAGATTGAAGGACAGGCTGTATATATTTCTGGTATATAAGGCTTTCTTCCTGTGAAAGCAGTAAGGGTGAAAATACAATATTAGGAATAATAGTGCTTTCTGTTGATTCAAATCTATGTATTACTTGGGAATTTATAAATATGCCTGTCCCAGCACCCAGGACATGTCTGCTGCCTCCAATAAGACATTCTGCTGTTCCTTTTTCAATAAAAACAAATTCTACTTCTGGATGCCAGTGCCAGTCTATGCAGTGAAAATCAAACAGCCAGATATCCTCAAGATAGTATTGGAAGGGATATTCTTCACTTCCATGATGGATTGTTTCCCTTAATGATTCATCTGTTACTATTTTGCTGTATCCTGTATTAATTTTCATTGATAACTGCTCCTTTTGTGATATTGTGTAATAATATTGTGAAATATTATATTGCTATATGTATTTCTCTGATATATAATGCAATTCATTATAATAATGGAAGGAACAGATGTCAACATGGCAAAAAATTATAAAAAAACACTAACAGCTTGTTATCTTGGTTTTATTACACAAGCAATTACTGCTAACTTTGCACCATTGCTTTTTTTAAAATTCCATAGTGAGTATAATATTCCACTGGGTAAAATAGCTCTTATTTCTACAATATTTTTTCTGGTCCAGCTGGTTGTAGATATTTTATGTTCTTATTTTGCAGACAGCCTTGGATACCGTAAATGCGTTGTGGTTTCTGAATTATGTGCAGCATCGGGGCTTATTGGGCTTGCATTTCTGCCTGGTATTTTAAATAAACCTTTAATGGGTATTATTATAAGTGTTATTATTTATGCAGTCGGAAGTGGTTTAATTGAAGTGTTGTGCAGTCCTATTGTAGAGGCATGTCCATTTGACCATAAAGAGGCTGCTATGAGCCTGCTGCATTCTTTTTATTGCTGGGGTTCTGTAGGTGTGATACTTTTATCTATTGTATTTTTTACTGTTTTTGGAACTGGCAGCTGGAAATGGCTTGCCTGCATATGGGCTCTTATTCCGCTTTATAATATTTATAATTTTGCAACATGCCCTATTGAACCTATTGTAGATGAGGGTAAAGGCATGAAAATAAGCCATTTATTTAAAGTTCCATTATTCTGGATATCAATTATCCTTATGGTTTGTGCAGGCGCTTCTGAGCTGTCTATGGCACAATGGGCTTCTGCGTATGCTGAATCTGCCCTGGGATTATCAAAATCAACAGGAGACCTGGCAGGTCCATGTATGTTTGCGGTAACTATGGGTATCAGCCGTGTTATTTTTGGAAAATATGGCGGCAGGATGGATTTAATGAAATTTATGGCTGGCTCAGGCTGCTTGTGCCTGGCTTGTTATGTGGCAGCTTCTATATCAAACAATCCTGTTATTGGATTAGCTGGATGTATTATGTGTGGTTTTTCTGTTGGAATTATGTGGCCAGGAACAATCAGTATATGTTCTAGACGGCTTCCTGAGGGTGGAACTGCTATGTTTGGACTGCTTGCAATGGCGGGAGACCTGGGTGGGGCATTTGGACCTGGGATTGTTGGCAATATTACACAAAATGCAAATAATGATTTAAGAAAAGGTATGCTGGCAGGATGTATTTTCCCATTGGTATTGATTATCTCTCTTTTTATATTGAAAAAATTATGGAGGGATAAAAATATAAAAAATAAATTTTGAGTTTCCCCATTTTTTAAAATATACAAAGATTATATTACTCTGGCAAATTCCAAATGTTTTACCATAAGGCAGCTGTTATGGGGACGCTGGTGCTTAAGCCCCGTATTTAATGTTTCTGTGAAACATTTGTTTCGCAGAAACATTGGGGCTTTATGCACCACTGCGTATCCCATCCAAGCGGAAGCGGGCTGCCATTGGTAAAACTTTGGAATTGCCAGAGGCAAAATACCTGTGTATTAAAAAAATGGGGAAACTCAAAAAAAATAAATCCCTTGACAAACAGTTATACAAATATTAAAATGTAAAAAATTATTAAAACCAAATAATTTAAAAGCTGTGAAAAGAAGAGTAGGCAATCCTATGTACAAAGAAAATGGTATTTAATTATTTTATCCTAGCAGAGAGCCCTGATGGTGGAAATGGGTGTACAGAATATTGCTGAAGATGGTCTTGGAGCTACGTACCGAAGTGGTATTATAAATTACTATATATTATGGCTGTACAGTCCATATATATAAGCATAGTGCCACCAGGCTGCGGCAGGTGCGCCTGTTATAGCGTCTACACTGTGATGGCAGTGGCAGAGGCCTGTGTTGTGAAGCATAGGTAAATTAAAGTGGTAACACGGTATTTCCCGTCTTTAAGAATTTTTCTTAAAGGCGTTTTTTAATGTTAAAATATACAAAGACTATATTCAATAATTTGTGTATTTCTATAATTATGAAAGAGAGGTAATATAATGGCGGAGAAAAAGAAATTTTATTTAACAACAGCGATTGCCTATACTTCAGGCAAGCCGCACATTGGAAACACGTATGAAGCAGTCCTTGCAGACAGCATTGTAAGATTTAAAAGGCAGCAAGGTTATGATGTACGTTTCCAGACAGGTACAGATGAGCATGGACAGAAGATAGAAATTAAATCAGAAGAAGCAGGAATTACACCAAAACAGTTTGTTGACAATGTATCTGGCCAGATTAAAACCATATGGGATTTAATGGGCACATCATATGATAAATTTATCCGTACTACGGATGAATACCATGAAAAACAGGTACAAAAGATTTTTAAGAAACTTTATGAGCAAGGTGACATATACAAAGGTTTTTATGAAGGAATGTACTGTACACCATGTGAGTCATTTTTCACATCTTCACAGCTTGTTGATGGTAAATGCCCTGACTGTGGCAGGGAGTGCCAGCCAGCAAAAGAAGAAGCATATTTCCTGAAATTAAGCAAATATACAGACAGGCTTATAGAGCATATCAATGCAAACCCTGGGTTTATACAGCCAGAATCACGTAAAAATGAAATGATGAATAACTTCCTGCTTCCTGGTCTGCAGGATTTATGTGTATCACGTACTTCATTTAAGTGGGGAATACCTGTAGACTTTGACGAAGGGCATGTTGTATATGTGTGGATAGATGCACTTAGCAACTATATTACAGGGCTTGGTTATGATGTAGATGGCAATAATTCACTTGAAGACGGGGAAGACCTTTTTGCAAAATTCTGGCCTGCTGACCTTCATCTTATTGGTAAAGATATACTGCGTTTCCATACTATTTACTGGCCTGTTATGCTTATGGCACTCGGCTTGCCGCTTCCAAAGCAGATATTCGGGCATCCATGGCTTTTACAGAATGATGGCAAGATGAGCAAGTCTAAAGGAAATGTAATATATGCAGATGACCTTGTAGACGTATTTGGGGTAGATGCTGTACGTTACTTTGTACTACATGAAATGCCATTTGAAAATGATGGTGTAGTTACATGGGAGCTTATGGCTGAAAGGATTAATTCTGACCTTGCAAATACACTTGGAAATCTTGTAAACAGGACAATTTCCATGACAAACAAATACCTTGGTGGAATAGCAGAAGACAAGGGGATACAAGAGCCAGTTGATAATGAACTTAAAACACTTGTAACAAGTGCATATAAAAAGGTTGTAGAAAAAATGGATTCTTTGCGTGTAGCAGATGCTATTTCAGAAGTATTTGCCATATTTAAGAGGTGTAATAAATATATAGATGAAACAGAACCTTGGGTGCTTGGCAAAGATGAAAACAAAAAAGACAGGCTTTCTACAGTTCTTTATAACCTTATTGAAAGCATTACAACAGGTGCAAGCCTTCTTGAACCATTTATGCCAGATACTACAGAAAAGATATTAAAACAGCTGGCAGCTGGCAGGAAAAGTACCAGGGATATGGAAAAATTTGGTATATATGTATCAGGGACAAAGGTTACAGAAAAACCAGAAATATTATTTGCAAGACATGATATAAAAGAAGTCCTTGCCAGGGCAGAAGAAATAATGGCAGCACAGGCAGCAGCAAATAATAAAGTCCAGGAAGATGAAGAGGTAATTAATATTGAAGTAAAGCCTGAAATTACATTTGATGATTTTGGTAAAATGCAGTTCCAGGTTGGTGAGATTATTGCATGTGAAGAAGTTAAGAAGTCTAAAAAGCTTCTTTGTTCGCAAGTTAAGATAGGAAGTGAAGTGAAGCAGATAGTTTCTGGTATAAAGCAGTATTATAAGGCAGAAGAGATGGTTGGCAAGAAAGTAATGGTACTTGTAAACCTTAAACCTGCTAAACTTGCAGGAGTATTATCAGAAGGTATGCTTCTCTGTGCAGAGGATGCAGAAGGAAACCTTGCACTTATGGTACCTGAAAAGAGTATGCCATCAGGGGCAGAAATCTGTTAATATACAAGCATTATCTGTTTATACTATATATTTATACAACTTGTTTTGTGCAAAAGTCTCCTGTTTTGTGGATAATCCCATGAAATTGTACTAAAATTGTTAAGAAATTAAGGATAATTGCCGATAAGTAAAATAAGTATATCCATTTTTGTGGATTTAGGACAAATTTTTAGAAGGTTTTGTGGATAATATTATATCAGGGCAACTGCCATTATATGCCAGTAATATGTGGCATATTAAATGGCAGTGGCTGTATATAAGGAAATGGAGTTGCTTATGAATGGATTAATAACCACGGATGGTAATTTAAAAAGCCAGGCAGGACGCACATATTCTGCCAATGACAGGGGAAGAACAAGTTCTGCAGACAGAAGAAGGGCAGCAAGTGCTTATGCACCAGTAAGCAGGCAGCAAGGAAGTACATCTGGTATAAATGGTATGGCATATGCATTGCCAGACAGGTTTAACAGGCTGGCTTCTATTGTAACTGCAGAAGATGCAGCATACTGGATGCAGGGGGAGGATATGCCGCAGGATGAAAATGCACCAGCAAGCAATAATCCTGTTCCACCACAGGGAAGTGCCAAAGATTATAATGCGGCACAGGAAGCATATAATAAACAGACACAGATGGGTGGCAAAGGGCAGCAGGCTGCTACAACACAGAAAAAAGGCATGACAGATGAAGAGATTGCCATGCTTGGACAGGATGAAGATAAGAAAAAGGAGAACAAGTCCTGGTTCTCAGATAAAGACATTGAAGAGATGGACAGATTGCTCGAAAGCATTAAGAGGGCAAGGGAGCTTAATAAAGCAAGGAATGACAAGAAAAACCAGCCAAAGAAAGCCTTACGGTACCAGTTTAAGAGGGTTTCTACAACTATATCACAGGCAAAAAGTGTCTCACAGGCAGGAAATGCTGTGCAAAAGGCAAAGACTTCATATGTAAGCCTTAAGAGAAAGGCAGCAAGCGGCAAGTATGACCAGCAGGAAATTTCAATGGCAGTAACACATGCCAGGAAAATGGTACGTATAGCTAAGACAAAGCTTGCACATATTAAAGAAGAGGAAACAGCTGACAAGGTTGGGCTTCAGGATGAAATATCCATAGAAGCAAGGGAGCGCCGCAAGAAGGAACACCGTAAGGATGAGGATTTAGACCTTCTTAAAGCAGATATGGATTATCTTAAAGCACAATTAAAATATATTAGGGGAGGTGGCGGAAAAGACTCCGCAAGTATCCAGGCAAGGGCAAGCCTGAGTACAGCTATTAATGCAACTTATAGTGTTATGAAGAAGCAGGCAGTAAAAGAAAATCTTGAGAAGTTTATAGAAAACAGTGAAATGTCAGCAGAAGCGGCACAGGCAGCAGCACAAGTTACTATGGCAGTTTCTGATGCACAGGCATCAGGAAGCAGTACAGTAGCAGCTTCTGCAGTAGCAGATGTTATGACATCAGGTGGTGGTTTTACTACTTTGATGTAAATAAAATAACTGCATAGTGGGAGCATTGGTTAGCGGTTATAAGTACAGCTGTCACGTTCTAACAGCCTGCATGGAAGTTCAATACGTATATTTTCCCTATGTTTCCCGTTTCTCCTGTCGGTGAGGAGCGTTACTGCAAGATGTGCCATTTCTTTTTTAGGAATGTCAATAGTAGTCAGCATAGGGGTTGTTTTCTGGGAGGGGTATATATTGTCAATAGATATTACTGATGGCAGGTAACCCCTCTTTTTATTAGTTTTTAACGCATTTAATACGCCTATAGCAGTAATATCATTAGCACAGAATATTGCAGAAGGTTTTGTGGCAGATTTGATTATATCAAGCATAGCCATGAAACCTTCTTTTTCAGTCTGTCCAGTCTGGTGTACATTGGCATAATTTAATGGTATTTTGTGGTTAAGTAATGTCTGGTAATAACCTGTATACCTTGATTCATATGTACAGTCACCTATATATGCAATATTGCTGTGGCCAAGTTGTACAAGATATTCAACAGCCTTTTGTGCAGCAGTGGTTCCATTGCATATTACTTCATCATACTCATAATCAGTAGGATTTCTGTCTATTCCAGCAATATACTGGTATCTTTTATTTAATACAGGCATAAGACCATGAGGGCATTTGCCAAGAAGTATAAGCCCTGTATTCTGTTTCTTAGGAATTAATACAGGTGAAGAAACTGGGTTTTCCGAAATTACTTTAGAAGAAGTTTTGTAAGGCACAGCTTTTGTGGGATTATTACCTTGTTCTCCAAGTGATATTATATCTGTGAAATTTAAGGTTTCCCCAAGTAGTAAATTGTTTGCAAGAAGCTCTTCTTTAACATGCTTGAAAAGCTCAGCAAAAAAAGGGTCTTTATCCATTGAATCAAACCTGGTAAGAAAAATATCAACAAAAAAAGGCTGTTCTGTTGTGCTGCTGCCAAGGCGCAGGCTTCTTGCTGCTGTATTTGGTATATATTCCAGTTCTTTTGCAATCTTCCATATTTTTTCTGAAAGCCCAGGTGTATGGCAGGAATGGCCGGGTGTATTTAGTACACGTGAAACTGTGGATACAGATGTACCCGCAAGTTCTGCGATTTTTTTTAATGACATTATAATATCCCTCCTGGCTTTAAAAAGTATATAACTTGTTTTTATGTGTAAACTAAAATAATAACAAGAAATATTTTGAAAACGTTGTCAAAATGTAATTGGTGTATATATAAATAGTATTAATTATTAGTAGTAATTTTACCATTTTGCAAGTAAAATAGCAAGAGAAAACGTTGTCATAAATAATTATTAATTTGTTGGCGTTTTTATCGTAAACTGTGTTAAGTTAGTAAAACAAAGAAATGTAATGTAATTGATATGGAGGTTTAATTATGTTTAAGGGAAGACTGAAAAAGCTTTTATTAACAGGGATTATTGCAATCACAGCTTTTGGTGTAATAGGATGTGGAAGTAAAGATGATAAAAATAAAGAGGTGCATATTGGGTATTTTAATAATATTACCCATGCACAGGCATTAATGATGAAAGCGGAAGGTACACTTGATAAAAGCCTGGGTGATGATGTAAATGTAAAGTGGACTGCATTTAATGCTGGACCTGCAGAAGTTGAGGCATTATTTTCAGGTGATATTGATATAGGATATATTGGTCCTGTTCCAGCTATTAGTGCCAATGTAAAGTCAAAAGGTGATGTAGTAATAATTTCAAGCGCTACTAAAGGTGGTGCAGTGCTTGTTAAAAGAAAAGGTTCAGATATTAACAGTGTAGCAGACCTTGATGGCAAAGTAGTAGCTATACCACAGATTGGAAATACACAGCATTTATGCTTGTTAAAGCTTCTTGCAGACAATGGGCTTAAACCTGATACAGCTGGAGGTACAGTTAAAGTAAGTGCAGTTGCCAATGCTGATGTGGCAAATACAATGGAACGTGGGGATATTGATGCAGCACTTGTCCCTGAACCATGGGGCGCAACATTGCTTGCAAATGATGCAGAGCTTGTGCTTGATTATAAAGATATTTATGATAATGGGGAATATGACGTTGCTGTTGTTGTTGTAAGGAAAGAATTTATGGAAGAGAATCCTGAAATGGTTGATGAATTTATTAAACAGCATGAAGCAGCAACCAAAAAGGTTAATGATGACAAGGAAAATTCTCTTAAAACTATTAATAATGAGTTAAAAGAGGCTACAGGAAAGGCTCTTGGAGATGATATTATAAGCCAGGCTTTTGAGCGTATAGGTGTAAGCACAGAAGTAAATGAAGAGTCAGTACTTGGTTTTGCTGATATAAGCAAGGCAGAAGGATTTATCTCTGAACTGCCGGAAGGAGAACTGATATGCCGTTAGTTATCCAGGGACTTAACAAACATTTTGACAATAGTGATAAAGCAACTCTTAATGAGATAGATTTAGAAATAGAGAGTGGTGAATTTGTATGTATAGTAGGGGCATCAGGATGTGGTAAAAGTACACTTTTAAATCTGGTGGCTGGGCTTGAGAAACCTACAGGTGGCAAAATACTTCTTGATGGAAAAGAAGTTACAGGTCCTGGCGCAGACAGGACAGTTATGTTCCAGGAACATGGGCTTTTCCCATGGCTTAATGTTATAGAAAATGTTAAGTTTGGCATGAAGCTTGCAGGTGTGCCAAAAGATGAACAGGAACAGAAGGCAATGCATTACCTTAAGATGGTACATCTTGAGGATTATAAGGATTATCCTATACACCAGATTTCCGGAGGAATGAGGCAGAGGACAGCTCTTGCCAGGGCGCTTACAATGGATTCAAAAGTGCTTCTTATGGATGAACCATTTTCAGCCCTTGACAAGCAGACTTCTAACAGGCTTAGGGAAGAGCTCCAGAGAATATGGATGGAAACAAAGAAAACTATATTATTTATAACACATAGTGTTGAAGAAGCAGTGTACCTTGGTGACAGGGTTGTGGCTCTTTCACCAGATACAGGGCGTATAGCAAGTATAATAAGTATTGATATAGAGAGACCAAGACATGTATATTCGCCTGAGTTTGTTGAACTCAGGCATAAGATTATGGAACAGGTCAGAGGGGAGGCTGTCTGATGGGAATGATAATATTTCTGGTAATCCTTATACTGGCTTGGCAGGGTGTGTACTGGCTTGGTGTGGATTTGCTTGAACTTTGGAAACCATATGCAGTCCCAGAACCAGCAGGGGTTGCTAAAAGGTTTGTTGAATTATGCAGTGATGGGACTCTTTTCCAGGCAACTTTTAATTCACTTATGCGTGGTATAGCAGGATATGTTGTAGCTGTAATTATAGGTATTCTTGTAGGGCTTTTGATAAACCATTTTAACTATCTCCAGAAGAACTTTAAACCTGTTGTTTTAGGTATACAAACACTTCCAAGTGTATGCTGGGTGCCATTCTCAATACTTTGGTTCGGGCTTTCAACCAATGCCATATTGTTTGTTGTAATTATGGGTTCAGCTTTTAGTATTGCGATTTCAGTTGACAATGCTATTAAGAACATACAGCCAATTTATACAAAAGCGGCGCTTACAATGGGCGCAACTAAGAAACAGATGTATATAAATGTAATATTTCCTGCATGCCTGCCTGAGTTTATATCAGGGTTAAAACAGGGCTGGTCATTTGCATGGAGGGCATTAATGGCAGGTGAGGTTATGACAACGTCAATAGGTCTTGGACAGACGCTTATAATGGGGCGTGACCTTGCAGATATTAACCAGGTTATGCTTGTAATGGTAGTTATAGTTGCAGTTGGTATAATTATAGATAAGTGTATATTCTCAGTAATTGAAAAGAGAATATTAAAGAAAAGAGGACTTGCATAAAATTTTATTAAAGTTATTTGCAATTTACAATGAATATGGTAAATTGTGAATAACTTTAATTTTTTATATCTTATATTATATCTTGCGGATTATAATAATGCTAAGAAGGCATTTGAAACTTCTATGCAAAAACTGGGTCTGGAATATTTAGATGCCCGTGTTATAATAGGGCTTATGTCAAGGGAAATGAGATAACCTGCACGGCTATGGAATATGCGATACTGGAGTTGATGTTGAAAAATCCCAAAAGGATATTCTCAAAGCGTAGGCTTTATGAAAGCGTTTCCGGCGATGCCTATTTGGGTGATGACAACACGATGAATGTACACATCAGTAATTTGCGAAAGAAGATTGCAAAGTTCACATCTGAGGAATATATTGAAACTGTTTACGGAATGGGGTATCGTCTGGTAAATTAAGATTTTCTTTAGATTTGGTGAAGAATCCTTAAAACATCATATGTTAGCATAAGAGCATGAAAGAAAAGGAGGTTTGCAAAATGGAAAATATTATTTTACAAACACACGGAATATCCGTGAAATACGGCAATTTTCTTGCTCTTGATGATGTAAGCATCAGTCTCAAAAATAAGCATATCTACGGATTTATCGGTGCGAATGGCGCAGGCAAAACCACACTGATGAGAGTTCTGACGGGGTTGCTTTATCCGTCAAGTGGTGCTTTCTCGTTGTTTGGGAAGAACGAGCCGTCCAGCATTCTGAAAATGCGCCGGCATATCGGAAGCACCATTGAAGCACCTGCCCTTTATCAGGAATACTCCGCTTACCGTAATCTTGAATTACAGCGTATCCTCATCGGCAATCCTGACAAGGAAATATGTGATAAGCTGCTCGGAATGGTAGGGCTTGCCGAGGTTAAGGATAAGAAGGTAAGAAAGTTTTCTATGGGCATGAAGCAGAGACTCAACATAGCAATGGCTCTTGTCGGAAAGCCGAGACTGCTCATACTTGATGAGCCGGTAAACGGTCTTGATCCTAAAAATATATCCGGATTGCGCAGCCTGCTCAAAAGGCTGAATGAGGAAAATGATGTAACACTGTTCATATCAAGTCATATCCTTAATGAGCTTTATCTGCTTGCCACTGATTATTATATTATCCACAAGGGGAAGATAATTGAGGCGCTCACCCATGATGAGCTTGACGAAAAATGCCGGCAGTACATAAAGATAAAAACATCCGAACTGCCGAAATGTATAACCGTTATTGAGAATAGGTTTCATGATGCGGAATATACTGTCATTGATGATGAGACATTGCACCTGTTCCCGCATACTGACAGGGCAGAGAGCATAGCAAAGCTTCTCATGGAGAATCATATTGTAACTAAGGAATTTTCCGTTACGGAGCAAAGCCTTGAAGAATACTTTCTGGACATAACGGGAGGTGACAGCAATGCATAATCAGTTAATGATCGAAAAATATAAAGCAAAAAGATTTATTATCATGTATCTTGCGGCAGCTGTTCTTGCAGCAGCAGGATTTTTCCTCGGATTACTTAAACTTCCCAAAAATCTGGATACGGCAACGGTGTTTTCTTTTTCGATTTGTGATACATCTTTTATGTTTATCGTTTCACTTGTTGCAGCTTGGTTTGCAGGAAATGATTTTCTAAATCGAACAATACATAATGAAATAAAAGTAGGATACAGCCGTTTTTCAGTACTCATGGCAAGAACTATTACTACTGTTATCATGGCAGTGATGCTCCATCTGACCTATGTTTTCGCAACAGTTCTTGGATTTGCTGTTAAATATAGGTTTGACAGCAGTATATTTTCTGTTACAGATTTTGTCTGGCTGCTGGTAGTAATGTTGCAGATATGTGCCAACATCTGTATTGTTATGTTTATTGTTTTTGCCCTCAAAAAAGTTACATCGGGAATAGCAGTAACGGTTGTTTTCAGTTTTGTGTCCTGTAATATTCTTAGAAACTTCATAAGAGAGAGCGTTTTCAGGCTGACCTGTTTTAGCCTTGCACAAACGAGCGATAACAGGACACTTGCATTGTCAGCGGTGTTTGCGGTAGCGGTGATAGTTATTTCGCTGACAGCAACACACTTTGTTTTCAGAAAAGCCGAGATAAAATAGTAGGAGGTGATACAGTGGTGGAAATACTTGTTATAATTGTGCTTTCTGCCGCTGTATGCGTTTTTGCGGCAAAGCTGTTTTCCTTGAAAAGCAGGATTCGCTCGGTATCGAAGCAGTTCGATGATAAAGATACTACTCTTATTACAACACAGCTTGGCGGTGACGAACTTGAAGCTGTCGTAAAAAAGATAAACCTTATGATAGAGAACGATCATAAGGCGAAAGTCGAGATAAGCAGGGAGCAGACTGAGTTAAAACAGGCAATTGCCGATATTGCTCACGACATACGCACTCCGCTTACGGCAGTAGTGGGATATCTCCAGCTTGCAGAAAATGAAGAACAGCGGAAAAACGTAAGTATCGCACTTGAACGTGCAAGGTACTGCAGTAGCCTTGTGAACGTTTTTTTTGAATTGTCGATCATTGATTCAAAAGGCTGCGAGCCTGTTATGGAAAGTGTCGATGTGAACGATATGCTCTGCGAACTGATACTTGCTAATTTCCCGAACTTTGAAGCCAAAAGCATTACGCCCTATTTTGAGGACAGTGGCAAACCTGTCTATGCTCATGCAGACAGAAAAATGCTCACAAGAGTCTTACAAAATCTAATATCAAATGGTATCAAATATGGCATCGATAGGCTTGACTTCACCCTCACTGCAGATGAAGTAGTACATATATCTGTATCAAATCCCATATCGGATAATGAGATAGATACAGAGAAAATGTTCGATAAATTCTACTGTGCAAGCAGATCGAGGACAGCGGACGGTGCAGGAATTGGGCTTTATATCTGTAAGCAGTTTGTTGAAGCAATGGATGGCAGTGTTTCTGCTTCTGTCGGGGACGGTATACTGACTATTTCGTTCACTCTTAGTATTGATGATGTGAATGTGCAGAATTAGGATGATCGTGCTTATAATCAAAGATGGAGGCAGCAAGGCAAGGAATGTGTTCTCCTTGTCTTGTTGATTGTATAAGTATAGTTTCTGGCATAATTATAATGGACGGCTTAGGGGGATTTCGGCTTGATATTAGTAGTAAAACTAAAGAAATGGCAGAGAGAAAAATGTGTGTTATAATTATGCATAGATTTTTCACAAAAATTATTAGCACTCACTCTTGACGAGTGCTAATAATTATGTTATAACATAATACAGAAACAGAAAAACAGCTTAAAGGAAATGAAGGGAGACGATGACATATGTTAATGCCTAGTATTTTTGGAGAAACTTTATTGGATGATTTCTTTGACTTTCCAAGGATGAGTTACACAAGAGGAAGCAATTCAAGCGGATTAATGCAGACAGATATAACTGAAACAGATAAAGGTTATGAAGTTACAATAAATCTTCCAGGATTTAAAAAGGATAATGTAAAAGGTGAATTAAAGGATGGATACCTTGTAGTTACAGCAACAACAAACAGCAGTAATGATGAGAAGGATAATAATGGTAAATATATAAGACGTGAAAGATACAGTGGAACCTGCAGCAGAAGTTTTTATGTAGGTGAAAATGTAAAACAGGAAGATATAAAGGCTAAGTTTGAAGATGGTACACTTAAGCTTTCTATACCAAAGAAAGAAGCACTTCCTGAGCCAGAAGAAGCAAAATATATTGCTATAGAAGGCTGATAATATTAAAATACATCTAAAAAATATACCTTTAACTTAAAGTGCAAGTTTGCTATATAATGTGGCAGGCTTGCATTTTTTGTCGAATAGATTAAATAGACGTAGAATTGTTCTAATGTTATTATTGTTAAAAGATAACATAATTGTTATTGTACATATCTACAGGCTTTGGATTACAGAAAGGAAAGGTAATTATGGATGCGCTAATATGGGAAAAGCCAGAAGAAATTGATAAGAAGCTTGCACAGCGGGTTAGTATGGTACGCCAGCGCAAATATATTACGCAAGAAGAATTAAGCGGGCTATGTGATGTAAGTTATAATTCAATCAGGAGATTTGAATCATCAGGAAAGATATCATTGCTTTCACTTACAAAAATTGCCATGGCATTAGGATGTACAGATGAATTACGTAATATTTTTACTAAAATTCCATATTGGGATATGCAGGAAGTCATTGATAACAATAATATAGAAAACTAAAAGATACAAAAGAAAACAAGGATTGTATAATATTAACATAATAAATAATAAAGAGTAGAAAACAGTATATTATTGCCAGTGATGCAGCTGTTTTCTATTTTTTATTTAGTACTATTAAGCAAAGCCTGGCAAACCAAACCTAACATTTAAGGAACTGCATGGCATAAAATAATTAATCTTTTACATTACCTCCATTTACACAAACTTTAAGAAAACTTAATTAAAGCTGTAATCAGATTGTAAGAAGTGTATGATATTATCAAAATATAATTTATAAAACAAAAAACTGTTTACGCATAAAGCGTGGAAATGGAGTGTGTGGATATGGGTATATTAGAGTCAAAAGATTTATGTAAAACATATGGTTCAGGAGAAAATGAGGTAAAAGCCCTTGACCATGTTTCAATTAATATAGAAGATGGTGAATTTATTTCTATAGTTGGTACATCAGGCAGTGGCAAGTCAACCCTGTTAAATATGCTTGGAGGGCTTGACAGACCAGATTCAGGAATTGTAAATATTTCAGGAAAGCAGATTTTCTCTATGTCAGATGAGGAGCTTACAATATTCAGGCGCAGGAATATAGGGTTTATATTCCAGAATTACAACCTTGTACCAGTGCTTAATGTCTATGAAAATATAGTACTTCCTATAGAACTAGACGGGTCGGAAGCAGATAAAGATTATGTTAATACAGTTATCAATACCCTTGGTATTGGCAATAAACTTTCTTCAATGCCAAATATGCTTTCAGGAGGGCAGCAGCAGAGGGTAGCAATAGCAAGGGCACTTGCTTACAAACCAGCTATTATACTTGCAGATGAACCAACTGGCAACTTAGACAGCCATACAAGCATGGATGTAATATCCCTTCTTAAAGTTACAAGCTGTGAATTTAACCAGACTATTGTTATGATAACACATAATGAAGAAATTGCAGTTATGGCAGACAGGATAATACGTATTGAAGATGGAAAAGTGGAGGGAGAGGCTGATGTTAAAAAATAATAATAAGAAAATAATAAATAAAATAAGTGAACGCACCCTTAAAAATAACCGGACAAGAAATATTTTTATAATTCTTGCAATAGTCCTGACTACATTTATGTTTACAACTGTATTTGGGATTGGTTTCAGTCTTGTTAAAAACCTTAGTATAATGATGTTAAGGCAGCAAGGTACAAAAAGCAGTATTTTCTTAAATAGTCCGGAGGACAGCCAGATAACAAAAGTAAAAGACAGTAAATACCTGGTGGCTGCTGGTATAAAAATACAGACAGGGACAGCGGAAACCGGAGAAAATGGGACAAATGTACTTCTGGACTGGTATGATAAAGAAGAATTTGAGAAGAACTTTACACCTGCAATAAGCGATATAGAAGGCACATATCCAGAAGCAGAAGATGAAATAATGGTATCAAAATCTGTACTTGATGCACTGGATATAAATAAACCACAGAAAAATATGGATATCAGGCTGGAGCAGGATGGAAAAGACATAGTATTTAAACTTTCAGGCTGGTTTACTGATTATTCATATTCAAAAGGCGGTTTCAGGGGATTTATTTCAGAGAATTATGTAAAAAAACTTGGCATGACAAAAGAAAAGGATGGTGTGCTTTGCATTTCTGCCAAATCAGGACACCAGCAGGACCTTTATAGTATTATTGAAAAAAAGATTAAATTAAAAGAAAACCAGGAATGGGATGTTGTCTTTGACATACAAGAAGAGAATAATGATACATTTTTTGTTACAGCAGTATGTGTATTGCTTTTAGGGTCTATAATAGTATTTAGCGGGTATCTTCTTATATATAATGTTATGTATATTTCAATTACAAAAGATATAAGGTTTTATGGAATGTTAAAAACAATAGGTACATCACCTTCACAGATAAAAAATATTGTGAAAAAGCAGGCAATAAGGCTTTCTGTTATTGGAATACCATCAGGGATTATACTTGGTATTATTATTTCATTTGTAGCAGTTCCATATGCAATAACAATGTTTGCAAGTGGAAACAAAGATGTAATGCCATCTAATATAAGTTTTAACCCGTTTATTTATATAGGGACAATACTATTTGCAGTAATAACAGTATTATTAAGCTGCCGTAAACCAGCTAAACTTGCAGGAAAAGTTTCTCCTATTGAAGCACTTAAGTACAATGGGAACAATAATGTAAAATATAAAGCCAGAAAAGGAACAGATGGCGGCAAAATATATAAAATGGCATACCGCAATGTTTTCCGTGAAAAGAAAAGGGCTGTTCTTGTATTTGCATCATTATTTATGGGAACTATGGCTTTCCTTTCGGTAAATACATTTATTGGAAGCATGAAACTGGAAAATTATGTGGATTTTTACCTGCCTAATGACTACCAGATATATACAAATTCAGAGGATGGTACATTTGAAGATGCAGAACAGCTTGTGGAACAGATAAAAAATATAGATGGAATTAAAAATGTACATTTAAATCTTTCTGCTGATACAATATTTGAATTTGATGAAGAAGTATTTGAACCATTTATTGAAAATTGGGCTTCCAGCGAAGAAGAGAAGAAAGAGCTGGTAGATTTTTATAAAAATGCCACAGATATTGAAGAAAAGTATTCTTCCCCTGTAGTTTCAGTAAGTTCTGATATGATGAAACTGTATAACGAAAAGGCAAGGCAGAAAATAGATATAGAGAGGTTTGAAAAGGGAGAAATATGTTTAATACAAACAGCAGGCAGTATAGAACAGTCAGAGTTCCTGCTTGGAAAGAATATTACACTTATAGATAAAGAAAGTGGAAGGAAAAAGACACTTGAAATTGGTTCAAGTCCTTTAATAGAAGAAGATTTTGGGCTTTCTGTGGGGTATTACTGGCTGAAAACAGGAGCACCAGAGATGGTGCTTATAAGTGATGCAGCAATGGCAGAGCTGTGTGGGCATCCTGATACAGATACTATTATTGCGGATTGTGACCCCAAATCAGAAAGATATGTTACATCAAAGATTAAAGAATATGTGAAGACAAATTCATCTGTACGTGAGTTAAGTATTAAATCAGAAATATCAGCAGATTTCCAGTCTTCTATGTCATCAATGAATATACTTGGCGGAGGCATTTCTGCAGTGCTTATACTTATCGGGCTTATTAATTTTATAAATGTAATGCTTACTGGTGTGTATACCAGGAAAGGTGAGCTTTCTGTAATGGAAAGTGTTGGAATGACAAAGAAACAGGTTAAAAATATGCTTGTATATGAGGGTATGTATTATGGATTAATTACGATAGCACTGATACTGACCTTGGGAAATGTTATTGTATACATGGTTGCAGACCTTGCATCTAGTATAGCAGACTATGCAACATTCCATTATCCTGTTATATTGATGTTTGTTATTGCTGCTGTTATAATGTTTATATGTACTTTAGTGCCAAGGATTGTATACCAGATGGTTTCTAAAGAAAGTATAACTGAGCGTTTAAGGGGTAAATCATAAAAAGCAGGTGGAACTTTATGCAAAGAATACTGATAGTAGAGGACGATATAATTATATGTGGAGGTGTAAAGATATTTCTTGAAAGCAAGGGATACAAAGCTGACTGTGTATACTCACTTGCACAGGCAGAAAGAGCACTGGCCAGTTCATACAGCCTTATTATTCTTGATATTAACCTGCCAGATGGCAGTGGGCTTGATTTATGCAGCAGGATACACAAGGAACGCCATGTACCTGTAATTTTCCTTAGTGCGGATGATACTGACGAAGATATGATAAGGGGATTTAAGGCCGGCTGTGATGACTATATCGCCAAACCATTTTCAACTGAGCTGCTTAACCAGAGGATAATGGCAGTTTTAAGAAGGACAGAACAAGGTATAAATAATGATTTGTTCCAGTATAAAGATATGTCTGTTGATTTTGACAAAATGCAGGTTTTAGTAAATAATAACCTGGTTAAACTTTCAGTAACAGAATATAAATTATTAGAGCTTCTTATAAAGAATAAGGGGCAGGTTATGACAAGGGAGACAATTATTGAAAGAATTTGGGGATGTGATGAAAGTTTTATAGATGGCAATACATTAAATGTCCATGTAAGAAGGCTCAGGCAAAAGCTTGAGCCAGATGATAAAGACCCACAGTATATACGTACAGTATTTGGCATAGGATACACATATGGGGACTGATATGGATAACAATAAATATAAAAAGATATTTTATATAATTATGCTGCTTTATATTATTTGTATAACAGGTACAGCTATGGCAGTTTTTATACTATCTGGCAGCACTTTAATAACAACAATATGTGCACTTGGCATGATGACGTTATGTATTATTTCGTATATAATGCATATAGCAGATGATATATATATTTCTGGAATTATTATTAAACTTTCAGAACTTATGGATGTACTTCTTTTCATTGATGAACAGGAAATATTTCCTAGCAATGAAGACTCTGTTTTGTCAAAGCTGCAGAATAAAGTAATAAAACTTTCCAGAGTCTTAAAAAATAAAAACAGGCTGGAAGAACAGGAACATGAAAATATTAAAAGGCTGGTTTCTGATATTTCACACCAGTTAAAGACGCCTATAGCTAATTTAAAAATGTACAGCAGTTTCTTATCTGATGAAACTCTGGATGTTGGAAAACAAAGGGAATATATAGATATTATCTGTATGACTGTAGAACGCCTTAATTTTCTTTCTGAAAATATAATAAAGGTTTCAAGGCTGGAAAGTGGTGTTATAAACCTGAATATGCAAAGACAGAGTCTTAATGAAACTTTGCTTAAAGCTGTAAAAGATATTTATGTAAAGGCACAGAAAAAGGGAATTGAAATACAGTATTATGAAAAGGATAAGATAGAATTAAACCATGACAGGAACTGGACTGCTGAGGCAGTATTTAACTTTTTGGATAATGCAGTAAAATATGGTACAAAGGGCAATACAATATATCTTTCAGTGCAGAAGCTTGGAATATTTGCAGAGGTTTCTGTAAGAGATGAGAATGATATTATACCATATGAGGAACGTAATAATGTATTTATGAGGTTTTACAGGGGAAAGAACAGCAACCGTCAGGAAGGGCTTGGAATAGGGCTTTATCTTTCACGTGAAATTATAGTGAAGCAGGGTGGGTATACTATTCTCAGGGCATCAGAGAGTGGCAATGTATTTTCTATAATGCTTTATATAGAAAAGAATTAAAAAGATTACTGCTTTCTGTTAGTTTTCAGTAAGATTTATATTGTAGTATATAAGTATAGCATTAATAATTTAATGTTATACTTATTTTTTGCGTTATATTAAGGAGGAAAAGCAATGCCAGTATTAAAAACAGAAAAGTTAAATAAGATATATGGTAATGGTGAAGCACAGGTAAATGCGTTGTCATGTGTTGATTTTGAAGTAGAAGCAGGGGAATTTGTTTCTATAGTTGGTACATCGGGCAGTGGCAAAACCACGCTTCTGCATATGTTAGGAGGGCTTGACAGGCCATCGTCAGGGAAAGTATTTGTAGGAGGAAAAGATATATTTACTTTAAAAGAGGATGAACTTACAGTTTTCAGAAGGCGGAAGATAGGATTTGTATTCCAGAGTTATAACCTGGTACCTGTGTTAAATATTTATGAAAATATTATACTTCCTGTTGAACTTGATGGTGAAACTGCGGATAAGGATTATATAATGCAGCTTGTTAATATGCTTGGGCTGGGCAGTAAACTTGAGAGCCTGCCATCACAACTCTCAGGCGGCCAGCAGCAGAGAGCCGCTATTGCCAGGGCATTAGCAAGCAAGCCTGCTATTATACTGGCTGATGAGCCAACAGGAAATCTTGACAGTAAAACAAGCCAGGATGTGCTGTCACTTTTGAAAGTTACCAGTGAAAAGTTCAGGCAGACTATAGTTATGATTACACATAATGAGGAGATTGCGCAGCTTGCGGACAGGATTATAAGGATTGAAGATGGCAGGATATTAACAGCAGACAGGAGGGAATATAATGTTTCGTGTGAAAAATAAAAAGCTTGTCAGGAAACTTGCAGTAAAAAACCTTTCAAAAAGCCGGGTAAGAAATATTATTGTAATATCTGCAATATCGCTAGTATCAGTTTTATTTACAAGTATATTTTTACTTGTCTTTTCATTAAATGAATATTCACAACAGCAGTTATTCAGGCAGGTGGGAGGTTACGCACATGCATCTGTAAAAAATATTACAGAAAGCCAGGCGGAAGAGCTTAAAAATGATGAAAGCATAAAACGTGCAGGACTCAGGTACTTTTTAGGAACTGTTCCAGATGCCCCGTTTAATAAATACCGGGTTGAAGTAAGTTATATGGATGATTCTGCAGCAGATATTACTTTCTCTGTACCTGTTAAAGGAAATCTTCCAAGAGATAATGGAGATGGTCTTCCACAGCTTGCTACAAATACACATATACTGCAGCTTTTAGGGATTAAACCGGAAATTGGGGCTAAAATACCATTTACGTTTAAACTTGATAATGGGGATAAAATTACAGATATATTTTCTTTATCAGGATGGTGGGACTATGATGATGCAATACAGGCAGATATGGTTCTTGTAACAAGACAGTATTGTAATAAGGTATTAAAAGATTATAAAACAGATAATAATTATGAAAATACAGGCAAATGGGATTTGGAAATATTTTTTGATAATTCTTTTGATATAGAAGGGAAACTAAATAAATTATTAAATAAGTATAATTACCAGCCAGAAGATGCAGGGAAGGATAATTATATAAGTGCTGGAATAAACTGGGGATACAGCAGCACACAGATTTTAAATAATTTGGAGATAACTGATATAGCAGGGTTTGTGTTAGCTCTTATTATAGTTATATTTACAGGGTATCTTGTAGTTTATAATATTTTCCGCATTTCAGTAAGTAATGATATAAATTTCTATGGAATGTTGAAAACTATTGGGACAACAAAACGGCAGATAAGAAAAATAGTGTTTATCCAGGCGATGGTACTTCTGGCGGCAGGAATACCAGCAGGTATGCTTATTGGCTCTGCAACTGGTAATATTCTTGTATCAGTAGTAAAAAAAGGCATGGAAAATTATGATAAAATGACAATGGCAATATCACCAGTCCCATTTGTTATATCAATAGTTTTTACTATTTTAACTGTATTTTTATCATGTTTTAAGCCGTCAAGGATGGCAGCAAAAGTTTCACCAGTTGAAGCTGCAAGTTATACAGAGGCACAGCCAGTAACAAAGAAAAAATATAGAAAAACACATGGTGCAGGTATTGTGCATATGGCATTTGCCAATGTTGGGAGAAATAAAGTAAAAACTGGGCTGGTGGTAACTTCATTTGTATTATCTACATTAATATTAGACCTTACAATTTCAATGGCAAGTGGTTTTGATATGGATAAATTTACAAGCCGTTTTTATACAACAGATTTTATTATAGGGAGGGCTGATTATTTAAACCCATCACAAATTTATAATGGTGAAAGTATTGGCAATAGTATAATAGAAGAGATAAATAAACAGGAAGGGATATCAGAAACAGGATATATCTATGGAACATTGGAAACAGTTTCAGGATGGCTGGCTAAAGAACAAATTGAAAGTTTTTATGATTCTATGGGATTTCCACGTGATGAAGAGTATAATGAATATTTATTTTCGGAAGAAAGAAATGGAAAATACAGAAGTGATATACAGCTTTATGGCATGGAACAGCTAGCTTTAAACCAGCTGGAAGTTTTAGAAGGTGATGTGGATAAAGTTAATGAGGAAGACAGTAATTATATTATTGATGTTGTTATGGGGGATGATTATAGCAACCCTGTCGAAGGTACAGACATACATGAAATGGGCAGTAAGATTACATTAACATATGGTGATAAATATTTTTATTATGATAAAAAGACTGGAAAGGAAATAGATGAAAATACTCCTGATAACCGTATTGGTGTTAAAGAGCTTGAACAGAAAGAGATGACATATACTATATGTGCCAAGGTTATAATACCTGATACTATTTCATACAGGTTTTACAATGGCAAACAATATATACTTGGAAGTGAGGCTTTTGTAAAAGATACAGGTATTAATAATGTTATGTCATATCTGGTAAATATTGATGATGGCAAGGAAGAACAGTTTGAGAAATTCCTTGAGTATTATACAACTAATATAGATTCGGCGCTTGATTATGAGTCAAAAATTTCATACCAGAAGAATTTTGGAAGTTACCGTGATATGTTTGTAAATGTTGGAAGTGCTGCTGCTTTCATTATAGGGCTTATAGGTATGCTTAATTTCTTTAATACTATTTTTACAGGAATAAATTCAAGGAAACGGGAATTTGCAGTTATGCAGGCTGTTGGAATGACAGGTGTACAACTAAAAAGGATGCTTATATGTGAAGGAATGATATATACATGTATGGCGGTTGTAATTTCCTTTATTGTATGTGCTATATCTGAACCTGTACTAATGGATGTGCTTTCAGGAGTTTACTGGTTCTTTACCAGCAAGTGGACATTATTTCCAGTATTGGTTCTTGCGCCAGTTTATGCTATTATAGGTGCAGCAGTACCGTTGGTTTTGTATCCATCTGTTGCAAAAAAATCTGTTGTAGACAGGTTAAAAGTATAAATTTATTTGGACAAGATAGCCACCCATTGTCTGGCTTTAGTATAATGTCATTTAGTTAAACAACCCTTTTGTTAACACCTATATAGTCCTATGTTTATTAGGAATTGCCTAACTAAAAAGAACCTTTTAGAGCTTGATAGGGGCAGTTTGCGCTTTTGTGGCTAACCGGAAGATTTTGTTTTATAGTAATGACATTGGGTAAGGAGTATATATGTACAAGATTTTGATTGTAGAAGATGATGTTGTAATGGCTTATGGCCTGGTTATGGCACTTGAAAAAGAAGGTTATATTGTGCAGCCATGCCACACATTAAAGAAAACAAGTGAACTTCTTAAAAGCAGCAGTTATGATATGTTAGTCCTGGATGTAAACCTGCCTGATGGTGATGGTGCAAGTTTTTGCAAGGAATATAAAAAAAACCATAGTGTTCCAGTGCTTATGCTTACAGCATGTGATACTGATGAAGATGAGATAAGAGGTCTGGGTGCAGGTGCAGATGATTATGTTACTAAACCATTTAACCTTGATGTATTGCGTGCAAGGATAAAAGCACTTTTAAGACGTAGTGTGGAACCAGAAAGATACCAGTCAGGGAACTGTTTATTTGACTTTGCTGGGCACCAGTTCTTCCATGGCGGGGAAGAAGTAAGGCTTGGAATGGCAGAACAGAAGCTTTTGTATTTATTTGTGAAGAATCCATCAAGGGTATTGGAAAGGGACAACATAATAATGAAAATATGGGATAATGAAGAATCAGTAGATGAAAATACATTAACAGTAACAGTTGGAAGGCTCCGTAGTAAGTTTGGCAGTGGGTGTATAGAAACTATATATGGAATTGGATACAAATGGAAGGGGATGGAATAATGGTTTTTATTGTGCCAGTTATCTGCATAGTTGTAACATTTTGTATGGCATTTTATGTAAAACGTATACTGGATACTATAGAAGAAATGTTAAATAAAGCATATACTGGTGAATTTATGGAGGAACACTATGATGAGAGAAGGCTTTCAAGGATTGAGTATAAAATGGAATGTTTTCTTTCATCAAATACTTTGTCCAAAAGAAAATTGCAGAAGGAAAGAGAAGTAATACAAAGTACAATATCAGATATAAGCCACCAGACTAAAACACCTGTTACAAATATTATATTATATGCACAGCTTCTTAGAGAATTAACAGAAGATGAAGAACAAGTAAAGCTTGCCAGCCAGATATTAAACCAGGCTGGGAGGCTTAATTTTCTTGTACAGTCATTTATCAAGGTATCACATCTTGAAACGGGGATAGTAAAAGTTAATCCAAGTATACAGCCGGTTTCTTATTTACTCAAGTTCTTATATGATACATATAATGAAAGGGCATTGCAGGAAGGAATTACTATGTCTGTGTGTACTTCTGGGGAAAAGGCGTTTTATGATTTAAAATGGACAAAAGAGGCAGCAGGTAATATTGTAGATAATGCTATAAAGTATACTTCTTATGGTGGAAATATAAAGATATATATAAGAAATTTTGAAATATTTCTTGCAATAGTAGTTGAAGATAGTGGAATTGGAATTCCAGAGGAAGAACAGGCATCTGTCTTTAAAAGGTTTTACCGTGGATACAGAGTGGGGCAGGATGATGGTACTGGAATAGGGCTGTATCTGGCAAGGGAGATTGTATTAATGGAGGATGGTTATATAAAAGTGCAGTCGGAACCAGGCAGGGGCTCTAAATTTTCTATATATCTTAAAAAATCATAAGTATATTTTACTTGATAAATTATTATACATACGTATAATAAAATTTACTGTACAGCAATTAATTTGGATTATACTATGAAAAAAAGAAAGCAAAGTTTATAATGAGACGGCTAAATAATTTATCAAAAAAAGTAAAGAAAAATAAAGCAGGAATATTGTTATGTGTTGCTATTTTAACAACAGGATTTGGAATATTCCCAGACTGCCAGACATGTTTCCTGACAGCAAAGGAAAATAAAGAATATATATCTGCCAGCCAGGAAAATAAAAGACTTATATATACTGGCACTGGTACACTGGAAAATAGTAAGACACTTACGTTTTATAAAGAAGGGCAGACAGAACAGAAACAGGCTTCACTTGTTAAAGGAGATGGGTACTTGCTCTATCTGCCTGATGGTGAATGGAAACAATCTTTTTCATTGGTAAGATTTTAGAATTGCCAGAAACAATAAATTTATGTACTTTTTATTCTGTTCCATAAATTAAATTGTTATCTGGCATATTGTTCTCTTGTTTGTCCAAAGCATTTTATTATGCTTTTTTACGCATATAGCCGTAATTTATTTATGTAAAAAATGCAACAATACCGAATCCACAGAGGGTTTTGGGTGGAAGTCCTCTTTTTTAAAAAAATAGACAATACTGGGTTTCCATTTGTGTTTTAAAGATAAAGAATATTTTGTTTCTACTGGCACTCCTAAAAACCTCTTTGCTGCTCCTTTTTCCATTACAAGCCAGATTTCAGATGGCGGGTTAGCATTTTCTGTAAGTTTTCTTACAATTCTAGTTGTTAAATAATATGGAATATTGGAAAATACTTTGTAATTTCCTTTATCTGGCAGATGGTATTTCATAAAATCCCCACAGGTTATTTTTAAATTATTTACATTTTTTAAGCGTTCTTTTGCACGTTCATACAGTTTTCTGTCAATTTCTACCGAATAAACATATTCTGCTTTTCTGCAAAGTACTTCTGTAAGATGGCCTTTGCCAGTACCAATTTCTATAACTAAATCATTTTTTGTAATTGTGCTTTTTCTTACAATTCTTTCTAAAAGCCTTCTGCTTGTCAAAAAGTTTTGTGACCCATATATTTCCTGTAAATGGGAATCTTTCTTCCTATTATTTTTATATTTTCCAGACATGTGTTTCCTCCTGTTTTTTATTTGCATCAAAAATGGCAATAAAAAAACAGGGGAATTATCTGGAACAGATTCTCCTGCATATACATAAGAAGATAACACAAAAACACTGGTACTCTAAAAAAGCCAGTTATATGACGCATTGTCCTGCACTTAAGTACGCAAAAAGAACCTGTTTCAAGACAGGCTGTCTTCTTATTGCCGTTTTTACCTTAAGCGGAAAACACATGCTGACATATATAGTTCCTCCTTTTTTCTACTATTTTCATTTTACCAGACATATAATCTGTTGTCAATCTAGGTTTTATTGTTTCCCCATTTTTTACAGTACACAAAGGCTATATTACTCTGGCAAGTTCCAAATGTTTTACCAAAAAGCAGCTGTATGGGATGCTGGTGCTTAAGCCTTGTTCTTTAAGGTTTTACGCACAACCTGGCATCCTATTCAAGCGCAATGCGGTCAAAGTCATGTTGTAATGGCTTTTTGTTGGTAAAATTTTGGAATTGCCAGAGCCAAAATACTTGTGTACTGAAAAAATGTGGAAACTTAGTTTGTCCTGATTTTCTTTAACTAGGAAGTTGATAGCAACTCTTTAATGTGTTACAATAAAAGATAGTAATAATGTACTGGAAACTGGAAGGGGGTTAGTAATATGAAACGTGTAGTAGTAACAGGAATGGGTCTTATTACCCCTATAGGGAACAATATAGATGAATTTTGGGAAAACATCCACGCAGGCAAAGTAGGAATTGGACCTATAAGGAATTTTGATACATCATTATATAAAGCAAAGCTTTCTGCAGAAGTTACAGACTTTGAGCCTAAGGATTATATGTCTCCAAAAGATGCTAAAAGAATGGACAGGTTCAGCCAGTTTGCTGTAGCAGCTGCAGTCCAGGCAATGAATGATTCGGGAATTGACATGGAGAAAGAAGATGCATACCGGACAGGAGTGTGTATTGGTTCAGGAACAGGAAGTCTTATGGGAATAGAGAGGGAGTATGACAAGCTTCTTGAAAAAGGACCAGGGCGGATACATCCTCTTACAGCGCCTATGGTACTTGGCAATATGGCGGCTGCCAATGTTGCAATGGCATTTGGATGTAAAGGAAAGTGTATTGATGTAGTGACAGCCTGTGCAACAGGAACCAATTCAATAGGGGAAGCTTTCAGGGCGCTGCAGTATGGGGAAGCAGATATTATACTGGCAGGTGGCGTAGACAGTTCTGTCAGCAAGTTCGGGGTAGCTACATTCCAGGCACTTACTGCACTTACTGTTTCAGAAGACCCTTTGCAGGCTTCAATACCATTTGACAGGAAAAGGGATGGTTTTGTTACAGGTGAAGGTGCTGGTGTACTTGTACTGGAAGAACTGGAACATGCGCTGGCAAGGAATGCACATATATATGCTGAGATTGGCGGATATGGCGCCACATGTGATGCAAGCCACCTGACAGCACCGCTTGAGGACGGTTCAGGCGCAGCAAAAGCTATGGAGCTTGCTATTAAAGATGCAGGGCTTATGCCTTCTGATGTGGATTATATTAATGCACATGGTACAAGTACCCCTATGAATGATAAGCTTGAAACAATGGCTATAAAGCTTGCATTCGGTGATTATGCGTATAAAGTAAAGATTAATTCTACAAAGTCAATGATAGGCCATTTATTTGGTGCAGGAGGTGCTGTTGAGCTTATAACATGCATTAAGTCTGTTAACGAGGGATATGTGCACCAGACCGTTGGTCTTGTGGATGATGACCCAGAATGTGACCTTGACTATACAAAGGGAAGTGGCGTTTATATGCCAGTCAATGTTGCTATAAGCAATTCACTTGGTTTTGGAGGCCACAATGCAACACTTCTTGTAAAGAAGTATTGATTTCACCAGAAAGGAGTGATGATATTATGAAAGAAAATGAAAGAATCCAGGATGAGAAATTACAGGATGTATTACAGGACGAACTTTTACTTTTAATGAACTCTTCAGAGTGTGCCATGTTTATTGCGAAGTCTGGGTCTGAGATAGAATTAATCTATGCCAATGATAAATTTTATTCAATGTTACAATATACTAAAGAAGAGTATATTGATAAATTTGGAAACAGCTTTATGGCATCTGTTCTTACAGAGGAGAAGCAGAAGCTCCGTACCCTTATAGCACGCCAGGCGGCAGCAGGGGGGACATTAAAGCTTGAATACAGGGCTGTAAGGAAAGATAATTCTGTTGCATGGCTTTCATTATCTGCCAAAGCTGTGGTGAGGGATAACCAGCTTATTTATTACAGTTCTTGTATTGATGTGACTAAAACTAAAAAGACTCTTGACGATATATATAATGCAAAGCGTGAAATTGATGTTATGGCTAACAGTATACCAGGTGGTGTAATAAAGGTCAGGATGTCTGATTTTAAGCTTATATATGCTAATGATGGTTACTTTATGCTTACAGGTTATTCAAGGGCAGAATTCCATATGGAATATGGTGGTTTTTGTGACAGTGTACTTTATCCTTCTGATGTTGACGAAGTTAAGAGATATGTTAAACTTGCAATAGAGAACCATGGCCTTCTTGGTTTTGAATGCAGGCTGGTTTCAAAAAGCGGTGACATAAAGTGGGTATATGTAAGTGGAAGAAGAATTGATAATGACAATGGCCAGCCAGTTTATCTTTGTATTCTTACAGATGTTACAGCTAAGAAAAATATTGAATCAGAATTTGAAGATAATTTAAGAAGGGCAGAAGTTATTGCAGGGATTTTAAAAGCTGTATTATGGACTTATGATATAGCTTCTTCAAAAATAAAACAAAGTGGTATGCTTGAATCTACATATTCACAACAGGGCAGGCCAGATAGTTACCAAGACCTGCAGGAAATGATACAGATGCTTCATCCAGAAGATGAACAGAGAATTAAAGACAGCTTAGCCCAGATTAAGAAGACCAAGGGCCAGTTACAGGTTAGGCTGCGGGTAAGAAACAGTGTAGGGATTTTCCAGGATGTAGAGATAAATGCTGCTTCTATATGTGATACAGAAGGCAAACCATGTAAAATTTATGGTATGACAAGGGTAGTAAATGAGCCTGCGCCGGATACAGTTTTAGATAGGGAAAAGAATGAGAACAGGCTTATAACACTTGCCAAGACAGCAAGCTCAAAAACAGAAGATGACAGTATAACTGGTCTTATGCCATATTCAGCATTTTTAAGTAAAGCAGACAAAATTCTCAGGGACAGGGGAGACAAGAAACGCTATGCGATTTTGTGTGCTGATATCAATGAATTTTTGAAGTTCAGCCACCATTATGGCTTTTCCATAAGTAACCAGATTTTAAAGATTTTTTCACAAGTCCTTTTAAATAATATTGCAAAAGATGGTTTATGCTCACGTGTTGATGGTGATTATTTTGTAGTAATGTTCCAGTATGCAGACCATAAAGAACTTATGAGGCTTATGTCATCAATGGTGCGTTCTAAAGAGGAGTTTGATGAACAGGATGGCAGTGTACGTTTTGGAACTACAACAGGAATATATCTTGTACAGCCAGAAGATGATGACCTTGCGGATATGCTTGAGAAGGCTGACCTTGCAAGAAGAAGCATAAAAGGACTGATGGGTAACCACTATGCTATATATACAGAGGATTTAAAGAAAGACAGGTTTAAAGAGGAAGAAATTGTAGACGAGATTTATAATTCAATGAGGTCAAGAAGCATAGAAATCTGTTTTATGCCAAGGATATACAAGGACAAAAGTAATGTAATAGGATGTAAGGCAATACCAAGGGTTCTTTTAAAGGATGGACAATATATAGAATCAGTTAAATTGTTGAAGTTTATAGAGCGTGGCGGAAAGCTTAATGAATTTGCATTTGTAACATTGTCAAGTGTGTGTGCTAATATGGGTGCCTGGAAAGGGCTTGGCAACAGAATAGTGCCTTTGTCTATTGAAATGACTGCAAGTGAACTGTCTATGCAGAATACAGTTGATATAATTGACGATATAGTTATAAGAAGAAATAATCTTGAACCATCTGATATTATTTTTGAAATACATGAAAGGTATTTTGCAGAAGGTACTACAGTGTTTGATATGAATGTAGACTCACTTTGTAAAAAGGGCTACCAGGTTGTTATAAGCCGTTTTGGTTCTGACCATACTGCTGTTAATGCTCTTAAAAGGCTTCCTGTTACAGGTATTAAATTCCATGGAGGATTTTTTAATGAAAATACCAGCAACCGTGAAAAGGTTATATTTGGCAAGGTTGTAGAAATGGCAAAGGAACTTGGACTCTCTGTTACATGTGGCGGAATCCAGACAAAACAGCAGGAGGATTTTGCAAAGGCAATAGGATGTGAAGTATTTGAAGGTGAAATGTATTATGGTAAAGTAAGACATAATGTTTTTGAAAAATGCTTTTTATCAGATTAAAGGAGGATTTTATGAAGCCAGGATATTTTAAGAGAATTTTTTCGGTTATATTGGCAGTTGTTATGATAGTAACATGTATAGCTAGTTGTGAGGTAACAGCAGCTGCCCGGCCAGCAAGACCAACATTTAAAATAACAAAAAGAGCTAAGAAATCAGTTACTCTTAAAATTGATAAGACAAGAAATGCTACTGGATACCAGATATTTATTTCAAATTCAAAGCATGGTAAGTACCAGCAGACCGCAGCATCAAGAATACGTACTGTGAAAATTACCAAATTAAAGAAAGATAAAACTTATTATTTAAAGATAAGGGCATTTAAAACTGTTGGCTACCATATAACAGTTGGAAAGTTTTCTAAAGTCCTGAAAGTTGATAAATATGGAAGCAAGACAGAAAAGCCAGAACCGGAAGTACCACAGGAGCCAGAAGTTTCTCCAGAACCAGGTGTAACACCAGAACCAGAAGTTTCTCCAGAACCAGGTGTAACACCAGAGCCAGGAGTTTCTCCAGAACCAGGTGTAACGCCAGAACCAGAAGTTTCTCCAGAACCAGGAGCTTCTCCAGAGCCAGGCTCTGTATATCCAGACGGAGGTCAAGCTTTATAATTATTATTATACTTGTATTATATTGTTAATAAGTGTAAAATATATCAGATGTGGAATAACAGCCACATCTGGTTGTATTAGAAATTCCAGGGTATTTTTGGATAAAAGTAAAGTATAAGTATATAAATAAAGGAGAGAACAAATGTTAGATATTAAGTTTCTGAGAGAAAATCCCAATGTAGTTAAACAGAATATTAAAAATAAATTCCAGGATGATAAGCTTCCTCTGGTAGATGAAGTTATTGCACTTGATGCAGAAGCCCGCAGGACACAGCAGGAAGCAGATGAGCTCAGGGCATCAAGAAAAAAGATTTCAAAAGAAATAGGGGCTTTAATGGCACAAGGTAAGAAAGAAGAAGCTGAAGCTAAAAAGGCGGAAGTAAATAATAATGCGGCACGTCTTGAAGAACTTTCTGCCAATGAGAAGGAATTACAAGAAAAAGTTAAAAAAATAATGATGGTTATTCCAAATATTATTGACCCAAGTGTTCCTATTGGTAAAGATGACAGTGAGAATGTTGAAATTGAAAAATTTGGTGAGCCTATGGTTCCTGGTTTTGAAATTCCATACCACACAGATATAATGGAATCTTTTGATGGTATAGATATAGATGCAGCAGGCAAAGTTGCAGGTAATGGTTTCTATTATCTTATGGGTGATATTGCAAGGCTTCATTCAGCAATAATATCATATGCAAGGGATTATATGATTGACAAGGGATTTACTTATTGTATTCCGCCTTTTATGATAAGAAGCAATGTTGTCACAGGTGTTATGAGCTTTGCTGAAATGGATGCAATGATGTATAAGATTGAAGGTGAAGACCTGTATCTTATTGGTACAAGTGAACATTCAATGATAGGAAAGTTTATTGACACAATTACAGAAGAGAAGGAACTTCCGAAGACATTAACAAGTTATTCACCTTGTTTCCGTAAAGAGAAAGGTGCACATGGTATTGAAGAAAGAGGTGTATACCGTATCCACCAGTTTGAGAAACAGGAGATGATTGTTGTATGTAAACCAGAAGAAAGCCCTATGTGGTTTGATAATCTTTGGAAAAATACAGTTGGGTTATTCCGTTCACTTGATATACCAGTCCGTACACTGGAATGTTGCTCAGGTGACTTGGCTGACCTTAAGATTAAATCAATTGATGTTGAAGCATGGTCTCCAAGACAGAAGAAGTACTTTGAGGTAGGAAGCTGTTCAAATCTTGGAGATGCACAGGCAAGACGTCTCCAGATACGTATAAGAAAAGAGGATGGCAGTAAGTATTTTGCGCATACCCTGAATAACACAGTGGTTGCGCCACCACGTATGCTTATTGCATTTCTGGAGAATAACCTTAGAGAAGATGGCAGTGTGCATATACCAGAAGTTTTAAGACCTTATATGGGTGGAAAAGAGTTTCTAGGTAAACCAGATACCCTATAGAAAGCCAAGGGGCTGGTTATCTGGCTTCCACGGGTGCGTATGGATTATGCAAGTAAACTTGTACATCCTCACTTTGGTTTCATGGGAATAAATTTGCAGTTTATAAAGGAAATAAACAGACATCTGTATACAGTGGCAGCAGGCAGCATATTATATAATTATGTGAGGAGGGACAGAGTGCACGCCATTTGTATTATCCAGTGTGACACTAGAAGGCAGGAACGGATTCGGGAAATCCTTTAGAATTAATATTTATATGGAGGAATAACTGATGAAATTAAAAAAAGAATTGGAAAATACAGGACCTGAGAAAAAGGAATGTTTACAGTGTAAACGTTACCTTCCAGATGATTATGAAGATGAATTATGTCCAAGATGCCAGGATATAAATCTTTTTGCGGAGGTAAGGGATTATATACGTGCAAATGATGTGAGGGAAATGGATGTAGCAAAGCATTTTAACATACCTCTTAATAAAGTCAGGTCATGGATTAGGGAAGGCAGAATAGTATATAAAACATCAGATGGTAAAACAATCTCGGGTGTTTATTGCCATGTGTGTGGTAAAAAGATAGAATTTGGCAATATTTGTGCTGATTGCCGTAAGATGCAGCAGCTCCAGGTTGTAGCAAAACAGTATGGAGAAAATAAACAAGCAGGTGAGATGCATTTTATTGGAAGGTTAGAAGAACCACAGGAAGAGTAGTTATAAATAAAAGCAGGGATGTTTTAGCCCCTGCTTTTATTTATGAATAGTAATATATAAGAAGCTGTACAACCCGGTTATAACTTTCTATACCATCTTTTATACCATTTAATTTAAGATTACTGTCAAGGAACTTATTAGAAATAGCTTCAACAGTTTCTGTATTAAAAGGAGAACTTGTATTTACTTTATACCATGCACTGGCTGTTAAAAATATATTGTCAGCAGCAACTTCTTCTGTAACAAGGGTGCGGCTATTCCATTCTTCTTCACTGGCATTTTTCCGGAAGTCCTTTGATACATAATTTAAAACGTTTAAATATCCACTATATTGGAAAAATAAATTATCAGAGTTAATACATGCCATAAATGCTATAAAGTTAGCTTCGTCTTCATATATATAACCTTTAAGGTGTGCAAGTTCATGGCATATAGTAAATGGCATATTTGTTATGTACATATCAGTATTGTAATTGGCTTCAAGTGTAAATGGAAAAAATATTCCTGATAAATACTGCTGGCTCATAAAACTGGAAAAAAGTATTTTCTTAGGCTGTGGATAATATCCTGAAAGGCTTGGATATTTTTTGCCAAGGTTCTTCATACTTTTTATACATTCAGAATACATGTCTCCATTGTAAATAATTTCACCATTACTGTTACGTTCAAATTGTGTTGAAAGTGAATTGAGTTTACCAACGATATGTTCACGCAAATTTGCAAGTTCTTCAAAGCCATAGTTATCCTTTGCATTAAAATATTTTGATTCAAATGTCGAAGCATGGTAAAGTATAAAACAATTCAGTGTTTGTATTAACAAGACAAATATTAAAATCCAGCTTAAAGTATTCCAGTATTTGCGCCGTAAGGATTTTAGCCTGCCAGATTTAAAAAATCCTAGTAAAAATATAATTATACCCACTATAAGAAGCAGTATTCCAAGTATTATAAGTTTTTCACCAACGGATATTGGAAAAAGACTTATAAACCGGCTGTATGTATTAATCCATAAAGGCAGGATTTTATCTATGTACCAGTCTGAAAATGTGCTGCTGTTCCATGATAAAATATTTAATAATATAGTAAATATAAGTATGGAAAGTTTTATTATAAGTAGTTTTTTACTTTTATGTTTTGCCTTGTTGTTTTTTATATTTTTATTAAATGGTCTTTTATATATATTCATTCTATAACCTTATCCTTTAGTTAAATGACTTTCGTAATTATACTATGAATATGTGATAATTTAATGTTAAAATAATAAAATGATAATTTAAAAAACACACAGGCTATATAGCCTGTGTGCCAGTTATCTTGTAAAAATACTAATGTATTTTAGCAAGGTTTTTTATCAATCTGTGGATTAAATGCATAAAAGTTTTTACTGTTAAGGTCATCCTGTACACGTCTTAATGTTTCACCAAAACGCTGGAAGTGTACTACTTCACGTTCTCTTAAGAAGCGTATTGGGTCAGCAATTTCAGGGTCTTTAATTAGTCTTAAAATATTATCATAGGTGGTTCTGGCTTTCTGTTCTGCTGCCATATCCTCATATAAATCAGTAATTGTATCACCTTTGCTCTGGAATTCACATGCATTAAATGGAATTCCAGCAGCTGCTGTTGGCCATATTGCAAGAGTGTGGTCAACATAGTATTTGTCAAAGCCTGACGCTTTAATTTCCTCAGGAGTGAGGTCTTTGGTAAGCTGGCGTACGATAGTTGCAACCATTTCAAGGTGTGCTAGTTCTTCTGTACCTATATCAGTAAGAGTACCTATAGCTTTTCTGTTTTCCATACTGTACCTTTGTGAAAGATAGCGCATTGAAGCACCTATTTCACCATCAGGGCCACCATACTGGCTAATAATTATCTGGGCTGCTTTTGCGTTAGGCTTGGTAATATTTACAGGATATTGCAGCCTTCTTTCATAATTCCACATACACTAATCTCCTTTCTATTCCCAAGGCCAAGGTTCTTTAACCCATTCCCAGTAACATGAATTGTCTACGTTGTCGTTTAAAAGAGGACCATATTTGTGAGTATATTCATCAAGTGATTCTTTGCGGGCTTTTTTTAGTTCCTGGTAATATGCAAGAGCATCTTTATCACATGGATGTGTATCAAGAAAAAGAACTAATTCATCAATGGCAAAACTTACCTGTGAAATATAGAGGAGAAGTTTGTTTTTGTCCTGGTTCATAGTACACCTCCCTGTCCTTTGCAGTACCCACGTGGAACACATCCATAGAATGGCAGGTCAAGTGGAGGAAAAATTGTACCCTGGTTAAGACCTTTACAAAGGTCATAAACCTTGCACCATTGCTGCCAAGGCACATATCCAATACCAATAGCCATACCATTTAATTGGTCATTGTATAAACTGGAATCTGCATCACAATTTGGATTGCAGCCACAAGGAGGCTTGCTGTCACCACAAGGAGGCTTGTTGCCGCCACAAGGGGGTTTGCAGCCACAAGGAGGCTTGTGCCCGCCATCGCAAGGAGGCATAGGAATATTGCAGCCACAGTCTGTATCACATCCGCATCCAGGGGCTGGGGATGGTGCAGGTTTATTACCACATCCCGGATTACGTGACGGATTACAACCCTGGTTAAAATTATAATTCATTTTGCATCCGAAATCATTTGGACGTCTTAAATTCATATTATTCATAAGAAACATCCT